>ERZ773100.65-NODE-65-length-69307-cov-5.183922_pt1 | contig 69307 bp, 63 predicted proteins | sample MGYA00511119_ERZ773100 | MGnify/ENA primary metagenome ERZ773100 (study PRJEB29015, sample SAMEA2738000) | human oral metagenome | biome: human oral; feature: human-associated habitat; material: dental | place: China | collected 2111 ...
AAAAAACAGGGTAACTATAGTACAAATCGATTTGTACTATAGTTGGGATGAAAAAATATAAAAAATAGTAGCTAAAGTGAAATAATATTGTGTAAACCAATATACTGTGACATCATGGCAAGAACTTCCGTCGACGGAGCGGCAAACGATTTGGTGGACAAGGTCAGGGTAAAAAGAAGACATTCGAACAACTATACGCTAAGACCATCGCAGCGGCACAATAAATATATCAGAATTCTGCGCAGTATCTACTTGCCGTCTGCCTTCGTCCAATCCGTCGCGAGGTCAAAGCCATGTGGGTGTTTAGTGGCAAAGCTACCAGTATCGTACACTTTGCCTGGACCCATGCTTGTTTCAACCACCGAGCAGCGCGGGTAGTTGCTATAATTCGCCGCCACGAGGATGTAGCCGTCTTTATCGACCTTAGCCCCATCACCGCGAATGGTGTAAGTGCCGCCACCACAGTTACGCATGGCAACGTTCATCGGCAAATCGTAGTATGTCTCGCGGTGGCTCACCCCTTTGCTGTCAGTAAAGTGATGCGCACCCTTGCTCTTCGTCAATGGATTCTTAGGCTTGGTCCCAACTACTTCTACTTGCGCAGTCGGCTGCTTTACCACTGTTTGCGCTGTTAGGCGGCGTTGCACCTCAGCACCATCCTTCATCTCGACTGTATAGGTCAAACGGCGAATGCCTGGCTGGCCAACTCGCTTAATTGTTTTGCTACCGATGAACTGCTGCTTGTCTTTGATTGTCTCAGTCGCAAATGCAATCGGCTCTTCCGCCGTTACTGTATGTGTTGGTGCACGGTGAATCGTCATCATCTCACTTGGCCCGTCCAGTGCGATGTTGCCAGGTGTCTGAAAACTGACTCTATCCTCGCGGTAGAGTACCATACCAGCCGCCTTGGCAATATCCTGCGGCGTTTGTGCTGCGGTAAGCACACGAGAACGTTTCTTACCATCTATTACAGTGACTAATCGAGCACGCTGGATTGTCACTGTTGGTGCTGCTTGCGCTAGCGACGCATCAAGGTGGGGCGAAACGGAGTCATGCGAGGCATCAATCTTCATACCTGAGGTAGCGATGAGCTCCCGCACAGACAAAGCAGTCGAGTAGACAGCACGCTCTCGACCATTCTCCACTACAGTAACAAGTCGAGCTGGTACCGCTGCTGGGCTCTGAGCCGAGGCATAGCTTGCCACGACAAGGCCGCTTATGGAACTCAGCCCCAGCAAGCAGGCAATCATTGGTTGACGATGCTGCCATAGATGATAGAGACTCTTCGTAATCATCTCGTTCTCTTAGCTAGGCTGCTAGCGGTAGATGTCTTGCAGCCCCATCTTATTCTTACATGTTGGCCAGGGTTGCCAGCCACGACGCTGGTACGTTTCCCAGGCTTTTTGGTCTTGGACCTCTGGTGGTGCTTCTGCTGCATTGGCATAGCCACCAAAGCCACCCCAGGTCTTGATGTCGAATTGGTACGCACCATAGTAGCCATTGCCAGTGTTGGAGGTGTAACCCCCTTCGCAGCTACGTAGCTTCGCTAGTGCCCCTGCAAAATCACCACTAAAGGTAGTATCGACCGACTTCTTCTTCGTTCCAACGATCTCGACTCGGTTGACTGGCTCTTGCGTTACCACACTGCTGAGCTGCTTGCGCGACTCTTCGCGGCCATTCTTCATAATAATCTCGTATGTCACGGCCTTCTTGCCTTTTTTGCCCTCGGTCTTGACTTCTTTTTTGCCACGCTCGCGGTCGGCATCTTTAATCTCCTCCGTCTTGAAGTCGACTTCCTCCTCTACTGTCACCGTCTGCTTGCCATTACGCCAGAGCTCTACCGTCATACCAGCCGTCAGTGGTGCACTAGCTGGCACCGATAGCGTATCATCAGCGCCTAGAGTGATTTTCTTAGCCTTGAGCATTGCACCGACCGTCTTCTCCATCGTATATGCTTGGATGGTTTTGCCATAAAATACGAGCGTAAAGGGCGTTGCGCGGCGGATTGTCATCACCTCTGCCGCCCCATCAGCAATGATATCGCGCGAGCGAGCCAGCACCGCTTGGTCTTCGTCGTGTAGTGGAATGCCCGCTTGCTCGGCAATCTGCTTGCCTGTGCGATAAGCGGTAATAAGCTTCGTATCTGCCCCACCATCGCGAATCACCACTGGCCGCGCTCGATAGATGTTTACTTCGTACGAGGCGCTCTCTAGCGGTGTATCAAGCTCGGGCTCGGTGCGGTCATTGTTGTCAAGCCGCACATTTGCCTCACGCAACGCATCACGCAAGGTAGTTGCCTTGGTGTAGAACCCGCGCTTGGCCGTGCCTTCGTGTAGTGTGATGATATGCTCGCCACTACCCGGCTGGCGCGACGCTGCATGGACGGACGGAATCCGCCATAGACCAATACCAACCAGTGCAACCATACCAGCGATAGCAAGATTGCGTGGCGAGAGAAATTTCAAAAATGGAATAGACTGTATCATAATCTGCGTAACAATATACGCTACGATGTAGTATAGCAAAATGCGGGCAAAAAAGCTAGTGGATAGCCTGTAAAAGCCCGCCTTGAAACCTCACTATATCAGAGGTCGGAATGCCGCTACTGCTTATGCTCAGTAAGCAAACTTCGCACCACTGCTGCGTCATTCCATGGTTGGCGCTGGCCGTTGATGATGCGAAATTGCTCATGGCCCATACCAGTGATAAGAATGGTATCGCCCGCCTGGGCAATGGCCAGCGCCTGGGCAATGGCCTCGCGCCGGTCGGCAATCTCGCTAGTGTGACCTGCCCCGCCAGCCTGGTGAATGCCGCGCAGAATTGCCTGGCGGATGCCAGCTGGCTCTTCGTTATAACTCTCCTCGTCGGTAACGATGATCTGGTCGGCCAGGCGAGCCGCAATCTCACCCATGATGGGCCGCTTCGCCTTGTCACGATCGCCCGTCGCGCCAAACACCAAGATGATACGCTGCTTGGTGATGGCCCGCGCTGAGGTCAGTAGCTTCTCAAGCGCATCAGGAGTGTGGGCATAATCAACTATCACATCGTATGGCGTATCCACCGGTACACGCTCGAAGCGCCCTGGCACGCCAGTGAGGTTAGCCACGCCCCGAGCAATATCCTCTGGTGCGACGCCCAGCAATTGGCAAGCAGCCGCTGCGGCTGTCATGTTGTAAATATTAAATATCCCTGGGAGATGTGTTGTCAGTGGTAGCTTTGTCGCGCCATCAAGAAGCACCGTTGCGCTGCCACCCCCTTTGCGGGTCGCTGCCTGCGTGATGCGGGCTGTGGCAGCTGCGTCTTGGCCATAGGTGATCTTCTGCTCACGCGCCGTGTATTTGTCAAAGAATGGAAACCACTCGTCATCACGGTTGAGGACAATAAAGCGCGGCTTCCGGGCAAAGAGTTTGCCCTTGGCGGCGGCATAGCGCTCCATCGTCTTATGGTAGTCGAGGTGATCTTGGGTGAGGTTGGTCATAACTGCAACGTCAATTGGCACACCATCAAGCTTATGCTGATCAAGTGCGTGACTGGTAATTTCTAACACAACGAAGTCCACGTTGGCTCGCTTAGCCTCGGCAAAGAACTGCTGCATCCGCGCGGTGGAGCCAACCGTCGCATTGAGGTCGTTCAGCTGGCGCTGGCCTGCCACCTCGATCAGTGCCGTGGAGAACATTGCTGTGTGGCGGCCACTCGCCTTAAGGATTTCATTGATGTAATTAACAGTGGTCGTTTTACCATTCGTGCCCGTCACGGCAATGACGCGCAGATGCTTGGCCGGGTTGCCATAGCGTGCTGCTACCAGGGCAATGCGGCTCCGCCGATACGCTTCTTCGAGAGTGTGGATCATCGCTGCGGGCAAGAGGCGGCGCAGCTGCTTTACAAGTGTGTTTTTCATTTTTTTAGTATAGCATTTTTTGGCCGATGACGGGCAATTCTAGGGAGTAATTTTCTCAAGGCGGGCATACTGTACATTGAGCTTCTTGGTAGAGCCATTTGCAAAGCGCACACTCACTGCCATACCATCGATGTCGATCACCTCACCATCGCCAAACTGGAGCGACCGTACCATATCGCCAACCTCATATGGCATGACCTCATCCAACGCGTCATCGTATATTGGTGTAGCTGGTTCGGTATGCACCATCGACAGACCAATGCCCATATCATCAAGAAAGCGTGATGGGCTGTTGTAGCTGCGGCTACCAAATTGCAAGCGGCTCTGCGCATAACTCATATAGAGCTCCTGCCGAGCGCGTGTCATCCCGACATAACAGAGACGACGCTCCTCTTCGAGTGCGGCTGGCCCCTCTTCGAGTGCCCTGGCGCTAGGAAATAGCCCATCCTCAAGCCCCACCATATACACCACCGGAAACTCCAACCCCTTGGCAGCGTGGAGCGTCATCAGCGTTACGCTGTGCGCACCCGTCGCTTGGTCGGCCGAAGACATAAGCGCAACTTCCTCAAGAAAGTCTGGCATGCTGGCAAAGGCCCGCGCATCAGACAATAATGCACTGAGGTTAGCCTCGCGATCATCAGCCTGGGGCGAGCCATCAAGAACATAGTCGCGGTAGCCCGTCTTGGTAATCACATCATCAATCAATTGGCTTGGATCAGCCGCAGACTCGACCTGCGCTTGGAAGCCGCGTAACAACTGACCCAGCTGCGTCAGGGTAGTCTGCGCCCGCTTCGTCAGTGTCGCTGCCTGGCTGGCATTAACCAGCGCACTAATGATATCGAGCCCACTAGTGCCCTGCCAGATGAGGAACTTCTCCAGGCTTGTTGCTCCAATCCCCCGCGTTGGTACATTAGCGATCCGGCTAAAACTCACGCGGTCATTTGGCTGGTAGATAAGGCGCAGATAGGCCAAGATATCCTTAATCTCCTTACGATCATAAAATCGCACCCCACCAACCAACTGGTACGGCACGCGGTGCTGGTTGAAAGCTCGCTCAAAGGCATAGCTCTGTGCATTGGTGCGGTACAGGACAGCAAAGTCGCTATAGTCGCGCTCACCGGTCGCCACCTGCGTAGCAATCTGGCTCGCAATGATATATGCCTCCTCTGCCTCATCATAGGCAGCTTGTACTTGCACTGGTGCACCTGGGCCTGCTGCCGTCCAGAGGGTTTTATCCGTCCGCTGCTGATTTTTGTTAATCACATTGCCAGCAGCTTCGAGAATGGCCCCTGTCGAGCGATAATTTTGCTCGAGCTTCACCACCAGCGCCCCCGGGAAATCGCGCTCGAAGTTGAGAATATTCGTAAAATCTGCGCCACGCCAGCTATAGATCGACTGCCAGTCATCTCCTACCACGCAGATATTGCGGCGTGGGTTTACCAGCAGCTTGATGATCTGATACTGCGCAGCATTCGTGTCCTGATACTCGTCAACGAGAATATGCTTAAACTGCGTCTGGTAGCGTTGACGCACCGCCGAGTGGTCTCGCAGGAGGCGTACCGTCTCGAGCAAGAGGTCATCAAAATCGAGCGCACCAGCATCGGCTAGCAGCTGCTCATACAGCTGATAAATCTCTGCCACCGCCTGCTGGAAGGGAAACCGCGCACTGGCTGCATAGTCGCTGGGCGAGAGGAGCTGATTCTTAGCTTTGCTAATTGCTGCACTGGCAGCACGCGGTTTAAGCCTGTCCGTACCAATGGAGAGCTGCTTCATCGCTTGTTTGATGAGCCCTTGACGGTCGTCTTCATCATAAATCACGAAATTAGGTGGAATGCTGATGGCCGCACCATCACGCCGCAAGATCCGCACACAAATACCATGGAATGTCCCCATCCACGGCATAAAGGAGCGAGGTGGTCGGTCGGTTTGGGGCATGTGAGGCGAGCTTGCCTGGGTGTGCCCGGCAATCTGCCAGAGGCGCTGACGCATTTCGCGGGCTGCTTTATTGGTAAAGGTAACAGCCAAGATTTCATTGGGCCAGACGCCCTGCTCGGTTAGGAGGTAAGCAATGCGGTGTGTGAGCGTTTTTGTCTTGCCACTACCCGCCCCTGCAAGAATTAGGACCGGGCCATCAGATGCGACCACTGCCGAGCGCTGAGCGTCATTTAATCCATCGAGTATATCCATAGTAGCCTATTATACCGGATGCCGCTACACTGGCGCTAGCCAAAGAGTGTATAATAAACCGCGCCAAGACCAGCACCAAGCGCCAGTAACATGACGATCCACAGCAGCCAAATCCAGCCAGCAGCTTGTTCGGGACGGCGGCGCGACTTTTTCGGTGCGCGAGTAAATTCTTCAGCACTGTAGATTGGTGCGACTACATTACCTTCGTTCTCTTCCTGAAGTGCTTGGTGGAGGGCGAGCGCGGTATCGCCATTTTGGGTGGTGGCAGCCGCTTCCTCGATGGTATTAACGTGTGTCTGGTCACTTGCATCTGGCTCATCATTCCACTCAGTCGCAGTTGTCATTGGCTCGGCTTCGACTCGCTCCGCTTCGCCGTAGTAGTCGATATCTGGCTCACCAGGGCCAGGCACAGGCAAACTCAAGTCAATCTCATCCTCTGCAAACTGCGGTCCTGCCCCATCGGCCGATACTGCATGAGAGTCAGCCTGCTCATCCGGGTAGAGCGACTGGTCAGCATTGTCGTAATCTTCTACTTGGTACGAGAGTTCATCATGCGATGTGGCAACCTCTCGCGTATCTTGCTCAGGCAATGGGTAGTGATCATCGGTTGGATAGAGTGATGGCGCATTCTCGCTCGTATCTGTCAGCGCATCAATGAATTGCTCAGCTGATGCATGTTCATCATGCGGCGCAAAAAGATGTGGCGGTGCCGATGGCTCGTTATTATCAGCTGGAGTTACGCCAAGTGCGCCCGATTCATCATGATACATCCCCATCGGGACAGTGTCGGCTAATGTTGGTGCATCGCCCACCAGCGTATCAGCACCGCCCAGTGGGCGCTTATCAACCTTCGTCTCAGCATCGGGCAAGAATGGTGTGTAGCTTAGCGGCTTTTCATCGCCAGGCTGGAGATCGAGTGTCTCCGCGGATGGCGTTCCATCAGGCGTTACTACATCAGATGCTTTAACCTCATCACCTGCCGGAGGAGTACTCTGCACTGCTCCGAGGTGATGCTGCGCTGGCTCATGCCCAGGCGCAGGGCGAATATCCATGCCAACCACTGGTGCACTACTTGTCAGCGGCTCAACCACCGCACCCTGACGGCGTACTCGTGGGCGGGCCGCTTGAGTAACTGCAGCAGCTGGAGCTGCTCCACCTACAATGTCCATAAAACGACCACGCGGACGTTGAATGGCTGGGGTAGTTGGGTGATCATTATCTGGCTCGGCTGACGCTGTCTCGTCTGCAGTATGTGCGGGCGATGCGCTGGCAACTGACGGTTTAGTCTGTTGGTCGGCTGATTGAGAGAGAGCAACTGGTACCGCCTCAGATGCACTCTTGGACACATCTTCCTCTTCTTGCAGAGACACTGGCGCGTCATTGGCTGGCATTTCAGGATTCGCAGCAATGATCTGCTGCGCCTTGGCGACAACATCATCAGCTGGTGTAAACAGTGGTGGAGCAGGTGCGTATGGCTGTTCTACTTGGCTATCAGCAGTACCTGATGATTGCACTGCTGGCGTGTTCTGGACGGCATCGTTCACACTATGCGCAGCGTCAACTACATCATCAGTATTCGCCTCCTCTTGTCGGTATGTTTCAGACGAAGAAGGAGCACTAAAGTATGGCTCAGTAGCCCTACTACGACGTTCGTTATAAGTATCAAGTAGTGGCAATGGGCGATCAACGTGAGCTTCTGGTAGAGCATCCTCAGCGAGCGCTTCTTCTGGCTGTGGCGATGGGCTGTCATTGGTTGCTGCCATATCAGGCATAGTGTGCTCGGCCGTCAGCAATTCTGCCGAGGCGATATCACCTGCTTGCGGTTGAGCTGGCATAGTAGTGGGCTCCTCCCAAGAGTTACTCTCACCATCAAACGATTCATGCTCGCTCGGCACATCCGCATCAGCCACCGGAGCTGATACCTGGCTATCATCCACAGCACTTGCACTTTCTGCCGCTACCTCTGGCCACGCAGGTGCAGTGTGGTCTGCGTCAGGAGTTTGCGCGCCTAGCATGTTATCTGGCTCATCATATTGTAGCTCAGGCCACGCTGGCTCGTCGAGCGGCTGCGCTGCGTCACTATCAGAAGTATCACCACCGCTCGACGCTGCTGGTACATCTGTATTTACTGGCGTCGCTGGTGCATAGAGCAAGCGATCATCATTAGCGTCATCAGCACCGCGAGTATCAGCTGTGTCATCAGGCTCATCTTGTGATGCTATGACAGATGCCTCATCATCAGCCGTATGCGTATCATTCATTGGCTGCACCACCGTTTCGGCGGGGGGTAGCGACGTGTTACCCTCCTCTTCTGTTGGCGGTGGAATGATGAGTGGTTGCGGGGCAAATGTGTCATCAAGATCATCACCGACGGATGTTTGCGCTGGCTCAGTCGCATTATCTTGTGTGTGATTCACCTCATTGAGGTGACGGACAAGCGCTTCGTCATCGTCATCATCATCACCCTCAGCATCTTCGCCCGCAAATTGATACGGCATCGTTGGCATCTCTGACTCGACTTGGTCGATCGTCGCTGGCACCTCTTCCTCTACAGCTGTAGCAGATGTTTCGTCACTCACTGCTCCATCACTCGGAGCTGACGGCGCGATGTTGTCTGTCTCTGCTATAGGAGCTGATGCATCTGAATTTGTTGTGGATGATACATCATCTGCTGGCGTTGCTGCGCGGGGCGGTGTAAAGAACGGCCGCGCTGCCGACCGGCCAAAGAACTGCGCTCGATCGGTATATGTGTCGTCACTCTCGTCATCATCGTCGCTGGCGGGGGTAATAATATCGTCAGGGTCAACCGTCACGATCGCTGCTGGCTGAGACTGAGAAGACACACTTTCTGTTGTCGGCGCTGCTGGTGTTGCTGTATTTAGCGGAGTCACTTGAGCTGATTCTGTACCATCTGTATCAGTTTGCTCTGGCGTGGTAGGTATCGAAGCTGGCTCACGCTCCGATGCGACGACCGACTCTGACAGCGCCCGGGCACGGTCGACAGCTGGCTCAGGCTCAACTGGCTCATATGGCCCCCCTGCTGGCTCTGCTTCGTCCGCTTGTTGCGACAGCGGCATAATTGTCACGCCACGGCGGCGAGCTGGTGTGTTATTTGTATCGGTAGCAAAGGTAGTATCAGTGGCTGTGGTACTATCATCAGTCTGCACCGTTTCATTAGTGCTATTAGTATTATCTCGAGGTGCTAATGCAGGTGACTGCTTAGCTGGCGTTGCAGTATCTGGTGAGTCTGCCTGCTGCACTGAACCTGTTGAGGTGTTATTATCCTGGACACTTGAGGTGCTTGCACTTTGCGTACCATCACTTACCTCAGGACGAGCTGGAGTTGCTACTGGCGTCGTTTGTTGGGGTGATGTAACCTGTTGGGCGCTTGATGAGGCCGAATCTTTGCTTGGTGTGGCGGCTGGCGCTTCAGACGGCTTATCTGGCGTCGCTGGCAGCTGACCAGACTGGCGCATCAGATCGTGCACCGCGCGGTCGAGTTCGTCGAAGTCTATATCTGGCATGAACGGTTTCCTTTGTTTGTTTTTATATAAACGCTACAGTTTTTGTGTGGCACACACCAGTCCACACCCTGATACAACGAATCGGAGCCTCGTATCGAGTTTTGGATACTACCCCAGTTGTTGATCAATCGTATGCCCACAATGTATCGCTTATGTTGTTTTCTCTAGTGTAGCTTATTTCACATTGTGGTGCAACTCACCTTGCTCATTTGGTGCGAAGTATCAATCCACCGATTGCTCTATTCATACCATTGTGTTGCGCTCTAGGCAATAGTCCACCTCTGGTCGATTGCCTGATAACTTTGCAATCAGTACTTATCATGTATGATGTTATTTTTACACTACTTTTTTCACGTATGATGTTATCCACACAACACTACCGTATGGGAGACAAAATATGAATGATTTACTATCACTCTTTATCCTTTGGTGTATCAATCCTTGACTACAAATAGCTCAGAACATCTCACGTTTTGCCTATGTCCCCTTATAGGAGAATAGGACAGATAGCGTTACACAAATAGTGTCCTGTTCTCGCCGACAAAAAACACCCACCATAGTGATAGATGGGTGCTTCTGTTGGTTGCTTGAGCCAAGCCTAGCGCTCGAAGGTGCGGACGCTCAGCGTATCTGTCCCACCAGTCGCGCCAGGTTGGCGACCACTGATAATAACAGCGGTAACCGACGAGACATCACCGAAGGCACCTTGGCTGAGTAGCTCGCGCGTTAGGTCACTCCCAAGCTGCTGGCTGTCGGGCCGGACGAAGCTGCGCGTTGCATACGACAAGGCAAGCTGCTGCGCCACGCGAGCATCTGATGCCACAGCGATAATTGGTAGCTCTGGGCGGCAAGCGGCAATGCGTGCGGCAGTTGCACCAGAGCGTGTCTCGGCGACGATCACTGTTGCATCAACTTTGTGAGCAACATCAACGGCAGCATGAGCAATCGCATTGAGCCGGCGGTTGGTGCGACCCTCCTTGATAGGCATGTCATTCATCGGCCAGCGCGACTGAGTATAGCGCACGGTGTCAGCCATCATCTTAACAGCCTCGACTGGGTAGTCACCATTGGCTGTCTCGTCAGAAAGCATCACAACATCTGTTCCGAGGATGGCAGCAGTCGCAACGTCACTTACCTCAGCCCGGGTTGGCTCGGGGTTATCGACCATGCTGGCTAGCATCTGTGTCGCAACAATCGAGAGCTTGCCATACTTGCGGCAGAGACGGATAATTTCACGCTCGACGATTGGCACAATCTCTGGGCTCGTTTCGACCGCGAGGTCACCGCGAGCAACCATCACACCATCAGCCGCCTTGACGATTTCCTTGAGTGTTTCTGGCTCGATAGCCGCCTTGGTCTCGACCTTGGCAATGATTTGTGCAGTCGAACCATGGCTTAGCAAAATCTGGCGTAGGTTGTTGATATCCTCCGCGCTCTGGATAAAGCTCAGTGCTACGAAATCAATGTCTTTGTCTGCCCCAAACTCGACATCAGCCAGGTCCTTTGGTGTCAGAATGTCACCACCAAAGTCGGTGTCTGGCAAGTTGAGCCCCTTGCGACTCATCAAGAAACCATCATTACTCAGGCGCACCTTAATAGCAGTATCGCTAACGCGCTCGGTCATCTCACCACGCAATTTACCATCGAAGAGGTAGACAGGCTCACCCACCTTAACCTTGTCGGCAAGGTTATACTGGATAGGCAAACGGTTACTACCATCGTGCTCCTCCACCGCGTGGTCAAGGATGATTTCATCGCCTGCCGCAATATCAAAGTGATTATCCTTGAGTACGCCGAGGCGAATCTTTGGCCCTTGCAGGTCTTGCAAAATCGCGACAGTCCGACCAACAGTAGCGCTCGCCTTGCGAATCCACGCAATCTGATCAAGCCGCTCTTCGTACGAGCCGTGGCTAAAGTTGAGACGAAAGCCATTGGCACCCGCCCGAATCAAAGCTTCTATTTTCTCTGGTGTGTTGGTGGCTGGCCCCAGAGTAGCCAGTATCTTTGTACGTTTTGTAGAGTTATTCATTGCGTACATATTATAGCAGCATAATGCCAAATAGTGAAACATAGGCGGTATTGCCTAAGTGTGTACCCTGAGCGATGGATCGAGAATCTTATCTAACTCTCGCCCCCCTCTCACCACCCTCTTCTCTGACATAATAAAAGCCACTTATCCCTTTATACTAGAACTCAAAACAGATTAGGGTGGCCTATTCTCATTCACTATTCGAAGAAATAGTGCGAAAAGTAAAATGAGTAGAAACATAGAGGTTATGGTATTTGCATATTAATCATTTGACAGCATCATATAATCGCAGTATGCTAGGCTACAATTGCCGCTTTAGCAGAAAGGAGACTTGATCATGACCCCACCCTTTGTCCATACTATTGTTGCACTCGACTGCTTTGGCGGTATTCTCTATCTCTTGTTTGCGCCGCGCATACCGCGAGCTTTTTTGCCGTGGCTGACGACAGGAATCGTCGTGCTTCATCTTGTGGCAGCTGGCATATTATACTGGCTGGGGCGAGATGGTGCGCTCCTCGTCCTACCTGGGGCGCTATATCTTACGGCACCAATTGTCCGGCGCTACTAGAAACAGTGAGATCGTCTATGTCTCTCTACGTAAAAAGGGTTCCTCAGAAACGAGATGCTCCATGTAAATACAAAAAATACCGCAGCTTCATCGCTTGCGGTATTTTTATAAGCGAAAAAAGGAATAGCGCTAAGCTTGGCTTAGAATAAAGCGCTTTCTCTACGAGAGAAACGCAAACATAATGGCTCGCTCATGAGCAAAAGAGGAGGAATGATCACCCATCGCGCCTATCCACCTTGGTGGAGACCTCTGGCAAATCCGTTGCCAACTGGCGATAGCGCCCACGGCTGATCGCTGCACTAGTAGCCTAACCCATAGCTACCTCTGTGCTAACATGTGTTCGAAGTACCTTATCAGTACCCCCTACGACAGTGTAGCACTATATCGAACAATTAGCAAACGTTTGTTTCATTTTTTAAGAATTTTGCTCGAGATTTTGTACTAATCAGTTTAACTATTCCTCGTATGACCACGGCATTCTTAGTTGCCTGGCTTAATACCAGTATAGTTCTGGACCACTCGAGCAATGCTATCTACATCGCTCGAATCTTTGAAATTATGGTCCTGCACTGGCTGCACCAAAAGATCCATTACTTTATCCACCATAGCCTGATATAAAGCTTGGTCTCTATCTTTGACAGACATATAGCCAGCAAGCATCTTTGCATTAACCAGTTTGTGCTTATATTGGTTTCGTAGACTTGCATATATGCGATAGTTCTTCTGTGCAAAGTGATAGTTTGCATACAAAATTGCACCTATAGATAGTTTGAATGATAAGATCGTAATGTTATTCTTTGTGTATAGATCTCCTGCGAATACCATCAGAAGCCCCATTACTACAACCATAATCAATATATACGCGGTGAGGTAATAGAGAGCCTGTTTCCGCTTACGATACCAGAAATGGATATTTTCTTGCAATTGACTCTCATCTTTTCCTGGCTTGTGCCAAGGCCATTTGAGCCAAATTCCAGACGAAGTCTCTTCCTCGTAAAGATTCACTTGTTTTTGAAATTCTTCCGTGATAAGACCTGTTACTGCTTGCTCTATGTTTTCGCTTGCAACATTCACCGCTGTTTCTAGTTTACGCGTATAATCGCCTATGGCAGTTTTTTGTTTTTTAAGATTTTCAAACGCAGCCTTTCTTTCTGCTGCACTGCTCAGAAACTGAACCACATCATTGTTTGTAAGCAAAGCTTCAATAGCTGTGTCTCGTAGAGTCTGGTTCATTAGCAGTCCGTTTATATAAGACCCTACATTATAAGGACTATTACTTTTTATATTTTGATAGTTAGTATCATTTTCAATTTTCTGTTTTTGATCGCCTGTACCAACAAGATTAACAATATTGATATATTTGTTATATGTGTCAATCTTCTCGTGAATTCCTTCATCGTAGTCTTCTCGTTTGAGTGTTTTTAGTTGCATAGAGTTATTTTACCGTTTCATTGTTGTTATTTGTTGGCTATTTTAAATGAAATAAGTTTTTAAAATTCAGCTATATAACCTCTTATTTCTTGTGTCGTCGATGCATCAACCACCCGCACAGCCCCACTCCCACCAGTGCCGCTATGCTATCGATCATCACATCGCGCAGTTCGCCGCTGCGCCCTGGCACAAAGAGCTGATGGATCTCGTCTGTCACTGCATAGAGACTGCAACTCAGCAGGGCAAGGCTCGCTACGGTGCGCGCTCGCCAGCGGCGAATACTGACGCGCAGTGCACGATACATCAATATACCAAGGACAAAATACGCAATGATATGAGCACTCTTGCGCACAAGAAATGTCAAGATAGCCGTGCTCACCCCTGGCATAGCCTGCTGCAAATGGCCAACGATCACCCCACTCTGCCCACTCGAGACAGCGGCAGGTTGATGGGAGAGAGTGAAGATAACGAGCATCCAGAGCACTGGTGCAGCTGCGCAGAGCCAGTGCTGTGCGCTACTCCGCTCCATGGTCTGCCTCCCAAGCCTGAGCCAATTTATCCGCCTGCTTTTGTTTGAAACCTTTCATCTTGCGAAAGAGTGTCTGTTGTAAAGTACGCAGGGTATGACGATTAATAATAATAACGCCTACACCCGTAACAATTATGTTAGCTACTACTGCATAAACAGAGTCTAGATAATAGAGGGTAATTGCAACAGCATAGAGCAACGTCACTCCACCGATTGTTGTATAATCGTAAGTAATATTGATTGATTTTTTTATGTCACGATGGCGGAAGATTGCCACAGTAATATGCGCGGCGATCAGCGCAACTGCTGGACTGTATAGTCCAATCAGTGGTATCAGCACCACCGATAATCCAACACTAATGACCGCAGCGCTTAGTGAAGTATAGAGCACTTGCTTTGTTTCCTTTTTGGCAACATAGATTGCACTGTAGGTTCCAACAATTGCACTAAATAGTGACCCGATCAGCAAAAGTGGCACATAGCGCTTGGCATCGTGATATGTCTCATCAACCATAATAGAGAAAAATAGTGGCGCACCAGCAATGAGAATAACACCAAGGCTACCAAATACGCGCAAGCTCATATTGGCCACTTGCGAGAAAAAAGCGTCACGATCTTTTGACCGAATATGCATTGCTGCTGACTCCGTCCATGACAATGCAAAAAAGCTATACAACGCAACAAACATCTGTGGAAACTTATACGCCACCGCATAAATACCATTGGCTGCAACACCAAGAAAGGCCGTAATAATCATCCGGTCAGCTGCGTTCACCACCCACCACGAGACATTATTTGGGATGAGCGGCAATGAGTAGCTCAGCAGCTCCTTTTTCTTACTTTTGCTCGTAAGCGACCAATCAATATAACGATATAACCGTAGCGCATAAGCAAGATATAGTGCACACAGTACATTGCCTATTACTGTCGCCAAGAGCATACCAGTCGCCCCCATTTGAAAAATGACAATGCAGAGGATATTGAGCACAACAGTCGTCACCCCAGCAACGAGACTCCCAAGCGCATATTTCACATTGTCACCGAAGCCACGTGCAACTTGCAGGCAATAGTTGGAACTTATCGATGCAACAACCGCCGCAAGCGCTAACCAGCCATACGGAATCGCAATAAATTGCATAACGATACTATATACAAACGCTATCAGCATTGTGCTCACCAACACCATCTGAAGCGAATTAGTAATAACAGTCGATTGCTGCGTTTTGCTGCCTCGCCCATCAATCAAGAAACGAAACACCGCCATTTCAAGCGAGAGCATAATAATTGGCGCTATAAGCGCAACAATCACGACAACTAAATCAACTGTACCATACTCTCCCGCTGCGAGATGTGCCGTATACAGCGGTAGCAATAAGAAGCTAATAAATTGTGTCGACATTTTGCCAAGTGCAATGACAATGGTGTTTTTGATGAGAGCGGCTGATTTTGACATGGGCTAGGCTAGGTTTATGCTATTCTTTCATTTTTTATTCAATTGATTTTTTTAATATATAAAACGGCTGGTGTGGTGTTTTTGTTTGCTGTTTTATTATATCGTTAACACTAGCTTGGACACTAGCTTTTGTTTGTGCAAACATAACAGGATAACCCCCTTTTATCCACTCATTAAAAACCCCTTGCACTTTTCCATTGCTATTGTTGAGTGCAATACATGGTGTATTAGTAATTGCACAAAAGATCATGCCATGTAGCCGATCTGTAACAACGAGACCTGCGGATGCAAACTGCCCCCAGAGCCGCTGCAACTCACGCCTGCCTTTTTGCGGTGATATTTTGTTAGCATTAATAACGGTATCAAGCGATAGCACATGTGGATATCGCTTAGTTATATCGCTGACAGCGCGTCTTGCTGTGGAAGAAGCAACCTCATCATCATCTCGCAGACAGATGATAAGCTTGTTGGTATCCCTCTGTCTTTTCTGCTCAAGCTTGTTTAAATATAGCACGATATCTGGTGCAAGGAAGACACGACATTTGTGAAATAGTCGTTTCATTGCTTCGTAGCTTTTTCTTTCTCGCGCAAAGATAGTCAGGTTACCATGAGCATTATATATAGATTGTGTTTTTGTAAGTTCATTCTCCCCAACCTCTGTATGCGAAAAGTTTATTGTTTGTGGAAACGATATGATTCTGTTATTTGGAAACTTTTTTATAACAAACCGTCGCTGCTCTTCTATATCTTCATACATATCGCTCATATTGCCGCCACCTGTTATTGTCACTACATCATCCTTATTCATCTTCTTTTTGAGTGACTTTATTTTTCGGTAGGTTTGGCTAATGGGTACGACGACTATTGTGTGATCCGGAAAGTTATCCTTCAAAAACTTGTTTTGAGCATATGCAATAGCAATATCACCAAGGTTACCATAATCAGCCGCAAGCATAATAATAATCTTCTTGTCCTTTTTTGAGAGATTTTGATAGTTATCTGTGGTTGATTTATGATAAATGATCCAGTTCTTTAGCTTCGGCGAAATACTATCCTTGATGAATCGTACAATGTTTCTCGTTTTTACAGAAGAGAGAAGGAGAAGTAAATTAAATCGCTCGTGTCGTAATAACCCCAACAGCATCCTGTCGACACCATTACCAGTCTCTTGAGGTATCGCCTGAATATTCAATCGTAGCTCACGTAGCGAGCGAATTTTTTCTTGGCGATTTACAGCGGCAGTATTTGCAATAATATCTATTGACCAACGCGTTCTATCTACAGTGTTTTTAATGCGAAACATACGCACAGCATAGTTTGACACGCCCAGCACCTTCATTGCATTGCAAAATGCCTGGATTGACCGGCGGTCGTATTGAGCAATTTTCTTGTGATATGTTTTCCCGAGAGTCGTACGACCATACTGAACATAGTGGTATATTGGCTGATCATAAAATCCAACCTTCTTGGCGTGTTGATACACCTGCTCATTAAAAATAATGTCTTCTATATATGACAAGCCCCTTTCGAACATTATATTACTTGCTAAGAGAAATCGACGATCGTACAGCTTATTCCATGCGTAGCCCAACATACTTGCATTGGCAATTTTTGTACGCTTGCTACCTCTAGTAATGATCTTGCCTGGCTCAACTACCACCTTTTCTGTGTGTGTTTTTTCATGTTCGTACATGTCATAGTAGTACCCAAAAATACAAACATCAAGCGCATGATCGTTACTATATTTCATTAACTCGCCAATGGTATTTGGCTCAATAAAATCGTCACTGTCGACAAACAAAACGTAATCACCCGTGGCTCGCTCAAGCCCATAGTTACGCGCGTCAGAGAGGCCTCCATTCTGTTTTGAGAGAACCATGGCTCGTACATCATTTGCACTACACCTCTTGGCAACCTTAGCCGTCTCATCAGTGCTTCCATCATCAACAATAATTAATTCTAAGTTCTTATGGTCCTGGATTAGGATACTGCTTATTGCCCTGCCTACATATTTTTCAACATTGTAGGCTGGCATAATGATCGATAGTTTTTTATCCATCAAGCACTCCTTTATATATATTTACTAATTGATTCGTAATATGGTTGATATCATATTGATGACATAGCTCATCTGCTATGACGTCTGCTCGGCCTTTTCGTACAGCACGTGACACTTCGCTCACCCAAGAGGTAGCACCATGCCCAAGACTTGCAAAAGCCATTCGCGTACTCATCTTCACATCAGGATCAATCGTATCACTAACAACACATGGTAATCGATTTGCCTGCGCCTCAACCAATACAACAGGAAGCCCTTCAAAAAAGGATGGCATCACAAACACATCTGCCGCGCTATACATTTTCTCTGTATCTGCGACAACCCCTGTGAATATCACATAGCGAGAAAGACCGAGTTGTGCAACTTTTGTTTCAACCGCTGTACGTAGCGGCCCATCTCCAACCAGAAGCAAGTATGATTTGGGCTGCTCTTTATGGTATCGAGCAAAGATATCAACAATGAAATTATGGTTTTTCACTTCGTAAAATCGCGCGACATTCAGCAATACAGTTGTGTCTTGCGGCAAGTTATACGCTTCGCGTATATCGCGACGAATAGTTTCACTATAAGCAAATTTTTGCAAATCTATTCCATTATTAATCACTGTAAATGGCCGACACCCAAACAGTGCACGACCCGCATCTTTTGCGCATGCTATTTTTTCTGTTGCATACAGACCAATGGTAAACCTTGCTAGTGTAAAATATATTCTTTTTTTAAGTGGTGGGTTAACTTCAGATTGCGTGCAGTGTGAATGTGCAATTCTCATCGACACACCTGCTCGTGCTGCAGCAATTAATGCAAAGACTGAATTATAGTATGTATGTGCATGAACAATATTTATTTGATATTTCTTTATTACAGACTTAATTGCTCGGATATAAGCGATTATACCAACGTCCTTAATGTCAGGTATACGGACAATTGTTCCACCCAATTGCTCTATCTCATCTTCGTAGTCAAAGTGATTATTGCTAAAGCACAGGAAGTAAAACCGATAGTTATCTCGATCAATTGTACGAAGGATATTCATCACAAATGTTTCTGCTCCACCACGATTCATACTTGCAACAACATGCAGGATGTGAAGTTTTTTATCTTTCTGCATACACACTTACTTTCTTCCTTGTAATCTTTTATTGCGGTATAGCCGAATCATCCATGTAGGTGCCATACCAGCTAATATGCTCTTTATAATTCGAATATATTCGATAGGCCCAGCGCCTAGCAATGGGTAATAATGGAGACGCGCCTTTAGTTCTCCGCCTCGATGGCGCAGTCTTCGCTTTCTGTAATCATTTGGATTAACTCGATACAAGTATAATATATTGTCAATCATATACATTCGTTTGTTTGCCAAAAGCAAATCGCACCACAGTGCAAGGTCCTCAGCGCGGTTGTAGTCCTTGTATCCACCAATCTGCTGTATATCAGCCTTCTTTATGATAGCAGCGGCATGGACGGGCACGTCTCCACGCATTATTTCTCGTCTTGTTTTTTCGCCCCTCGAACCAATCGTGCCATAGTTTTCATCCCCAGAAAACTCCATAGCTCGGCTAGAGACAACCGCAAATTCAGGGTGCTTTTTACTATATTCATATAGTGTCTTAATTCTATTTTTTTCAGCGATATCATCGGTATCCATACGCACCAAATACTCACCATTTGCATGTGCAATCGCGTTATTGAGAGAATACACAAGGCCTCTATTCTCTGGATTCTTGATGATGCGTATTCGCTTATCATTGCCAAGCTCTTTTTTGATTGCCGCTAAGTCGTTCTTTCCACCATCGTCGACAATGATAAATTCAAAATCACGATATGTTTGGTTCAAAATGCTTTTTATCGCAACCTTTAAGTCAACATTATTGGTATTATACTCTGCCATGATGACTGAGACATTCGGTTGAACCATCTAGACCTCCCCACTGATACTAAATTGATATGGTATAATATCTGACTGATCGAGGATGAAGTATGAGACAACAAAAAAGCCAATCGCATAGCAAACAACCATGCTATACAGTATCAGTTTCCTCATCCTATCTGAGCTTACTCTTGGTATAAGCGTTAACAATATAATATAAAGCAGCGAGAAATAGAGCGCTTGACGTTTTATAAACGGTGATACAAACCCAAGTAGCAAAAGAACTATTTCCGTAGTAGCACCCGCCATAATAAACGTATTGTATGCAATATCACCGCGCAAGATTACATATTTCGACAGTATAAAAATAGCTACCAGCAAAGCTAGCTTGCAATAGAAGATGAGGTTTGCACCATCTTCATTAACATATGTGTATAGCTCATACTTACCAAACCCTGGCAGCGATAGCGCGAGGTTCAGTGCGTTTATCGTTATAGCAATGGCAATAGCCAACATCAAGACAAACTTTGTGATATAACGTATATTTAGTGAGTATGTTACCTGGCGAATAGTGTTTATCGTACCGATTCGTATGATGAAGTAGAACGGTATCACAAGAAGTGCGCTTATATGAAACAGACCAGCGACAATACACCACAGTGTAAATAGCATAAACCGTCGATCTCTTACATACGACAGAGCCAAGAAAACAATTGATATTGCAATACCCTGACGAACAGCATTGAGCGACATAGGCAACACTGTCATCAAGTATAAGAATGTTACAAGTCCAGGATATTGCGGTTTGAATCTTACAAGCCCCGCGTAGAAAAATCCGATCGTTAGCAGTACTGTTGTTACAAAAAGGACTCGAGTATCATACATTACGAACAGTGATGAGAACTTTTCGAGAGCAATGTATCCCGCTTCGATACCTCCGATGCCATCAAACCCGTTTTTGGCGTGTTCAGAAAATATATCAATATAATTAAAATAATCTGTCCCCACCCCATATCGAAAACCACCAATAATTATTGGTATAAGTAGCCCCAGCATACAAAACAATCGTTGCCGTGATCGGAATCCAACCGATACAAGATAGGCAGACAGCGCAAAGGCAATGATATAGAAAAAGAGACTTTCGAGATTACCCATTATAAATCTCCTTCATCGTGCGCGAAATAGTCGCAAGGTCATACTGGCGTGCTTGTAGCCTTGATTGCTCACCAAGTCGATGAGCTAGCTTTGGATCTCGACGAATCTGCTCTACTCGTTGCAAAAAAACCTGCTTGTCAAAGTTTGTCACGAATCCATTCTTATTATCTTTCACCAACTCTGTCGTACCGCGACAGCGTGTGGTGATAATAGGTAATCCAGCGAACATCGCCTCCATAAGGTGAACAGGAAGTCCCTCTTGCTTCGAACTTGAGACAGAGAGATCAGCAATCTGGAGTAATTGATGAACATCATTACGATAGCCTAATAGATGTACATGGCCTGCTAGGCAATATCGGGCGAGATATCGCTCTATCTGACCGTGTAGTGAATCCTGACCAGCCAGTAATAAATGAACCTCAGTATTCGCCTCTAGCAAAGGGCGTAGTGCAGCTAGAAGCCACAGCTGGTTCTTTCTTTTTGACAGTTCCGCTAGATATACCATCACAAAGTCGCTCTGCTTCAAGCCGAGTGAGCGCCGTAAGGCATGCTTTTCTCTTGTAGTTAACTTAGGTGTAAACCGCGCTGGATCTACCCCCACCCCCGGCACATACACCACACTGGTGGCAAAGTGGCGGTTAGCTCGGGCGTAGTCCTCAGCATTGATCGTGATGAGGACGTCAGTGTAGTGCGCCATCAGGCGCTCGATGGGATAGTATATTAGCCAATTGAGCAGTGGCGCACCCGTAAAGAAATGGAAACCATGAGCAGTGTAGATCACCCGCGTGCCGCGCTGCCGAGTCTGCCGAGCCGCAAGACGCGTCACCACACTCCCCACTGGCGTATGGGTGTGGATGAGGTCGTACTGTTCGCGATCAATGATCTCCTTGAGTTGGCGATAGGCCCGGATATTGCTCAGTGTGAAGGGGCTGCGCGTAAATGGCACAACGAACTGCTTGTCGCAATCCTCGATCTGCTCCTCGCCCATTGAGGCATAATGCACCACGTACCCCTGTTCGCGCAGCATCCGCATGAAGGGCCGGTTGAACTTCTGAAAGTTGGCAGTGTGTGAGGTGAAGAGGATTTTTTTCTTATTCGAGGGCATTATCGACCCCCGTGACCGTCCGCTCGCTGCCCTCCGTGTGGCCACTCATCATCAATACCGCTCCAATCGTCTTTATCATAATCTTGACGTCGGTCAGGAAGCTCAGCCGCTGCACATACTCACCGTCCATCTCGGCTTTATGCTGATCGTCTAGGTTGTCGCGACCATTTACCTGTGCCCAGCCGGTGATGCCGGGCTTGACGGAATTAGCATGATATTTTTGGCGCAGGCTAATGAGCTTTTTCTCTGTCTTGATGACGGGCCGCGGCCCAACGATACTCATGTCGCCTTTGATGACGTTGAGTAGTTGTGGTAGCTCGTCAATGGATAGCTTGCGCAGCACCCCACCGAGTGGCGTGATGTAACTATCTGCATTAGTAAAACTGTTGGTTGGCATATTCTTTGGTGCTTTCGTAGACATAGTCCGAAATTTATAAACTGTAAACAGCTGCTTATCTTTGCCGAAGCGCTTCTGGCGGAACAAGGCCGGCCCTTTCGATGTAAGGCGAATCGCCGCCGCGACTAGCAGCATTGGCAGCCCCAGAATCACTAGCGCAGCCAGCGCGATGCTCACATCTTCGATGCGTTTTCCGTATTCCCGATACATGGTATACCCCCTTGTTACCCTGTGTTGTTATCGTGCCGCGTACCCATGCGGCCTATGCTTCAGCAAAATAAGTTCTGTGCAATGGTGCAGCTAGCGCTTGGCCTTGGCTGCTGTGTGTGCGGCTGCAGCAGCTGCTTCGGCCGCGCGCTGCGACTGTGCGTAGTCGTAGGCAAAGAACAATCCTACAATGGCAAGCAGCAATGCACCACCACCACCGAGTGCCATTGCCTGCCCAAGCCCCATGCTTGCTGGTGCGCTTGGCGTATTGACAGCGTCGACTTTTTTGATGCTAATTTTGGTTTTGCCATACAATACTTCCGTCTGCTTTTCAAACTCGGTAATCGCCTGCTTGAGCAAGGTTTCGCTCATCTTGGGCTCGCCGGTGTTCATCGAGACAGTGATGATATCGGTGTTCTTTATCTGCTTGGCGGTTGTGTTGGCTAGCAATGTCTCGTAGCTCCCCTTGTATTGGGCACGGTCGATCACTGGGTCGAGCACCCGCCGTGAGGTAAAGAGCGTCGTATAGTTGGTAAGCGTAATGGTATTTTGGCCCTGCTGCACCCCTGTTAGGAGCAACGTTGCCGAGCTTTTGTACTGCGGCTGCTGGACAGACAGCACATAGGCTGCACCCAGCCCAACACCAACGAGAATGGCAACAATCATCATCGGCCACTTTCGTGCATAATATCGTGTTAGTTGGTAAAAGTTGATTGTTCCCACAATGCCCCCTGTGCGTTATGTTCTCATATTGTTTGTCCCACCTATGTTCGACTATAGCATACATTTTGCTGAGCTCCAAGCATATCTTGCAACATATGGCGATCATACATTTATAGAACAGAGGTTATGCCATAAATTGTTGTGGAAAAATTCAGCAGTGCTCTTGTTATATTGTGATGGTATAATAGTGCTATAGAGCAATAAAGCTGACTCAACTCAAAACGTAAGGATCATCAATGACAAACTCAACACCAACTAAACTAACTTTTCCAGAACTCTTACATTGGATAAACCTCATCGCAAAACTTCCGTGGGATGCCGCAGGCGATCCTCAAGTCATCAATCATGCCGTCAAAGAAGTTCAAGACAACTACCCTTTCAGACTTGAAACAATTATTTCGGACAGTATAGATCCGTTTCTATGTCTCGACGGGATAGACGTTAATCGTCTCAGTTCAACTCTAGCAGTTGTCGCATACTGCACCGAAACCGGCCAAGACCAAGATATGGCCATCGACTTATTTGCAGAATATGTTCAAAAGTTACGAAGTACGTGGCCAAATCCACCGCTCCACCAGGAAACTGGTGACCGTTCATATGCACTATGGCAAGGCCCGCACAATTGCTTCGTCGAAATAGTCCACCCTCATGGTTGGCCTCCGCTGCTCTTTGTGAGCCCACGAAGCGCGCGACTTGAGCAGGGCGGAATAACACTCAACGAGTTCATAGGGGACTATATCTTCAGCCGCGTATTTCCACTGCGCGATCTTGATGTCATCAAGACTGCTATACCGAGCAAAGCGTTTCAGAAGGATGGCAAAGACTATACCCTGCGTCGAGGTGACGATCTAACATGGGACGCATTCGAAGAGCAGCTAACCCTCACAATCTCAAGGCTCCCCCGGCGTTCTTTCCTAATCATTGCTGATTCGCAGAGTCCAGACCATCTTCCTTTCGTCCAGTTCTGTGTCGAAGACGATCTATCGCTCGACTATGCTGTAACTGCCGAGCTTACTGGAGAAAATATTGGGATACGCAAAGCATCATTCACCACAGAGCAGCGCCAAACGCTCAATGGCCTCGGATTTGCTCGCAACGATCCAACAATTCCAAACTGGAGGCGCGACTGCCGATGGCCGCTCCACAGCAAAGCGATCACTGACATAGCACATGCTTGCGTTATACGGCTACGGGACATAGGGGCAGTCAAAGCGCCAAGCCAACTGCGTTACTGGGGGTGGGTAGACCCAGAAGACCCAAACCCCTACACACCTGATGATCAGTTGGATTCTGGTACTGATCGGTTGATACCCTACCGTCTTGGACTTGATTACGAAGTGTTGGATTAGAGGCAACAAGTGAGTAGCTAGTACAACTCCTCGCTCTACTCCCCACTCTCTCCGCCCTGATACTCGCTCAGGGTCACGCGTACGACGCGCTCTTTGCCATCGCGGAGGATAGTGAGGGCTACGACATCGCCAGGCTGGTATTCGCCAATCAGGCTCGAGACGTCGCCTTGCTTACCCACGACGAGGCTATTGATCTTGGTAATTACATCCTTCTCACGAAGGCCAGCTTTATCAGCTGGGCTACCTGCTACAATCGCGCTTTTGTCGCCACTTGTCATTACATACGCGCCTTCTTTCGCCGAAGTACCGACCTGCTTAGCAATATCTGGTGTGAGCATCACATAGCGCGCCCCAAGGTAGGCCCGACGTACTCCCTTACCCGCCAGGACCGACTTGAGCGTCCCCTTCATCGCATTGACAGGAATAGCAAAGCTAATGCCCTGGGCGTTTGTTGCCACTGCTACATTGATGCCAATCACCTGCCCCGAGCGGTTAAGCAATGGCCCACCAGAATTACCAGAATTCACGGCAGCATCGGTTTGGATAAGATCAGTTAGGCTTTCCGTTCGCTGGGTACTATTGCCCGATGTAGAGGCTGTCACAGGCCGCCCTTTACCAGAAATAATACCGCTGGTGACGGTGTTTTGGTAGCGGCCCAGTGCGTTGCCGATTGCCACAACCGACTGCCCTACCCGCACCGTTGCCGAGTCACCGAGCGACAGTGGCGTGAGCACCGTATTGCCTACCTCAAGCTTGAGGTAGGCAATGTCATTGAGCGGGTCCTCACCCACCACCCGAACGTCATCATAGCGCGTGCCGTCCGAAGCAATGACACGGATAGAGCTTGCCTTAGACACAACGTGCTTGTTCGTGACGATGTAGCCATCTTTGCTGACGATAATGCCTGTGCCCGCCGCCGCTGACTGGCGAGTGGTGGTGCGAAGGGATGATGACTCTTCGATGTTAGTGATGATAGACACGACGCTCTTTGACGCTTTGTCGGCGACATTAGCCACCGCAGATTCGTCAGCGGTAGGAGCGAGGTTGCCGTCGGTGCTGACTTGGTCGCGCTCAGTGACGGTCGCATTGCGGTCAATCGTTCGCAAATAAACCCACATCGCCATCGCCACAACGAAGACAAGGGCAAGTGCGCCCGCTGCAACGATAGACATAATTTTCGATTGACGCATGGCACGCGCCGCTCGCTGGTCTTGCGCTGTCATCTGCGGTTGTTGATTCATAACCTCTTTTCCCTTACCCTTTTTCTCACTTGCCTCGGCTACGCAAGGCCAGTGGCGCTCAGGCTGTTAAACAACAGCAAAAGCGTTAGCACAAGCCCAACCGCCAGTGTCGATGGCAAGACAATATCTGCCCCGCGCACTACACCATGCTGATAGTAGCTATTATAGGCACGCTCACACACAAAGCCAAAGAGCACCAAAAAGAGCGGCAGCTGCGCAAGCTTGATCGCCCCCAGACCAGAGATAGTATAGGCAAACATCCAGTGATAGCTCACCCAGCCAAGCTCCGCAAAGATTGTCGCGGTAATCAGCGCGTAGGTACGCGTGAGTGGTTCCTCATAGCTACCGAGAACATGCCGTGCAGCACAGTACCCTAGCACCCACAGCGGTAGCACAACTAGAGCGGCATCCCACCGATAGGAGCTCATAGCAAGGGCCGTCGCTCCAACAAAGACACCAACACCCGCCTGGATAGCCACCGAGCGGCGATCCGATCGTGGCTTGAGCACTACGAGCCACAACGCATGCAGCACTGCCAAGACAACCTGTAGCCAGATCACTCCACTAGCAGCATACATCAGCATCACGACGCTAATGCCCACCGTGAGGTCGATCATATTTGCCACAATATTGGCAAGCCAAAAGCGTGGCCGCACTGCGAGCGCACGCCACTTACTCGCAATCACCAGTGCCAATGCCAGCCAAGGCGACTGCACCTCTAGGACAATCAAAAATAGCAGCGTAGCAAGCCCAAGATTGAGCGCCACATAAACGACCTCACTGACTCGAGACTGACGATGTGTACCATGCAAAAAATCCATTGCCTTTTATTATACCATTTTGGGCGAAAAAATAAGAGCCTAGGGCGAGAACATTCTACTCTCTACTGTACTGGCTGTGCTAGTTCCGCAGTTTGTCTTGCTACGCCTCAGTTTGCAGAGTCTCACCATAAGATCGCACGCCGCTTCTCTTGTATTTCCTCTGGTAGAACGTGAAATTGATTGTAATAAATGTGCCTTTTTATATAAGTGTAAGAGAGTTGATACCCGAGGAGCACTAGCTCTTGTTGCAATTTATCAGAAGGAAGGTGAAACAAATACTGAGGAAGAGGAATTATAAGATTCAGGCAGTATTTGCTTTGTTTGAATCAACCATACTATACGCTCTATACTTACTATATATGACAAGTAAACTCCATTTTCGCAACACTAAGCAACACTGGGTAGCCGCTGCCATCCTCGCACCTCTCCTTCTTATTACTGTACCCGTGACTGCCTTTATATTGGCTGGCTATATTGGCAGTGAGATACCACTACACTTCCCATCAGGTTCGTACAAAGAGGTACTGAATGTACGGCAAGTGACCGATCGCAAGCTATTCGATGCAACTGCTCAGTGCTTTACTGGTCGCGGGTTACCACATCGCATCATAAAGAACTCATCAATCCAGGTTCAGGAATCACTCTTTCGTACCAGCATTGAACGATGCTGGAATGAACTCAATAACGCAAAGCTCTCCACCCAGGACCCTGAGTGGATGAAGACGCAACAATATTGGTATCGTGGGCGATAAGACGATAGGTATTTTCGTATCTCGCAGCTTAGCCACACAACTCGTCGTAGGTAAAGCTAAGGCTGGGTAACATAAAACCGTGCAAACATTACCATATTTTGGCAATAGCAGTAATGCTATACAATCGGCAAATCACCGTTCTTGTACTTCACAGATGGGAATAACCCCCTTCTCGCTACCTTATTCGACGAAGGAAAGCGCTATTATAATGATCTATTTTGATTCGAAGGTTAAGAGCTAATACTCTGCACAGCCTTGTAACTTAACTATACGCCGAACACAGAAGCTTATCGGCTTATTAAACTACCACTCACTAATCGCTAATTGCCGACGAAGTACCCGTCGTGGACTGGCCAACCACGACAACGAACTGCGTGTGGCTGCCAGTAGTCACTGGTGGTGTGCCAATAGTAGCCTGAGCATGATAGATCGACTCTAGCTTGGCCTTCGTGTTCGGTGCACTAGCTCTCCCAGCCACTTGGTAGATCTTGTTACTCCCTGCGCTGCCGCTGCTTGGAGCATTATCAATGCTGTCAATGACCATGCCAAGCTTCTCTAGCTTGTCTGCCTCGCGCTTGGCTACCCCTGATGCACCTGATGCATTGAGGACAACAACATGGGCCGACTCTTTAGATACCTCTGTGGCATTGAGCGTCTTGTTGATGTACGCTTGGATCTGGCTATAATCGTATGTGCCAGCTGCGGGTACGACCGAGCTAATACCGTTAACTGTCTGTGCTACCACTAAGTCACCAACGGGCGTATCGAGCAAGCTCACACTCTTGATAGCATCACTCTTGATATTTTGTCCCAGCGACATAAGTGTACGGATCTCACTTGTCTCAAAGTTGGTACGGAGGTTCTTACCTAGTGCATCAATGATCCCCGTCACCGCACCAAAGTTCGTCAGGGTACCAGCACTTGTCGCCTTTTCTTTGATAGCCACGAGCACCTTTTGTTGGTTCTTCTCGCGGTCGAAGTTAGACTGCTCGAAGCCATACGATATACCTGAGGCACCGCGTGCCTGCGCTAGATAAAGCGCATGCTCAGCATCGAGACTGACTGGTCCGTTGGGGTAGTCGATAAAGTGACCATTCGGCGGGCAATTCTTAACCATCGTGGCATGGCTCGCGCGAGGGTTTCCGCCCCGACACTTCCAGTCGAAGTTGCCATCCATCTGGCCACGAGGATCACGGCTCTCGATCGTCACTTTGATACCACCCAAGGCCGAGACGAGGTCGCGCAATACGGTGTAGTTCACATGCACACTGTATTGCAAGTCTAACCCCACGATATTGCCAAAGAACTTGCGCGAAGCGGCTTGGCGCTCATCCTCTGCCTCAGTGCTCGACCAGTCGCTATTAACGCAGTTGAAGTACTCATTAATCTTACCTGCATTGCCTGAGTTACACGACCGGTGATATTTGACGTAGAGGTCGCGCGGGATGCTAATCATATAGGCATCCTTCTTGCTCTGGCTAACACTCAAGATCATGATGGAATCAGTCAGGTACGACCCTTCGTGGCCTGGGTCATCCTCCGACGTACCAAGCAAGAGGATATTGCTCCGGCCATTACTATCTGCCTTGAGCTCCTTTTGTTGAATCAAGCCAAAGATATCACCCTTAAAGATATGTGAGCTCGCCATAAAAGCCCGCCACAGCAGCATACCGCCGAAACCCACACCAATAATGACAAGGGCAATAATAACACGCTTGATCCATTTGCGCCGCGTCGATTGCGGCTTCTTGCGGCCTTTCCGGCCTCGCTTGCCGCTGCCCTGCTCGAGGTCAGCAAATATGTTATCGCTTGGATTGATGTCGAAGTCGGTTAGGCTACTGCTGGGGTTATTGGTGCTGATAGACGCACTGCGGCGTGGTGTATAATTCCTTGGCTGCTCTGCTGTGACCAAGCTGCGACTAGAGCCAGCCGTGCCCGTCATCGAGCGACCCATCCGCGGCATCGAGCCGTCGGCACGCCGAAGCGAGCGAGGGCGCCTATCCACCGCCCCGCTACTTTGCGACCGAAAACCATCTATCGAATTGCGACCCGCCATAAACTCTCTCTACTATACTGGATCTGCCCCAAAAAATAAATACAAAGCCATGCCTAAACTTGCACTTTGCAAGCCGAAAATGCCGCGAGAGACTGTGGTCGTATGGAGTATAAGCACATATTTGCACAATGCAGCACCATTTTGCATACGGACATCACGATACAACACAAACCTCAACAATATTTCCATAATTTTTATATCGCAACATATCCCATAAGAGCCGCTGGAATGTTACTTAAATAATTACACTTATCTTTATAACCCGAGGAGGTAACCGATACACTACAGACTAACGATTTATGTTATAATTATATCCATGAGCGAACAAGTTAAACAAACGATAGCACTTTACAATTATATTGACGAATCTCCTTACTTGTCTCAATCGCAAGCCGAAAAAGCAAGGGAATACGCCAGGGTCGGTGAGTGGGCTATTTCGTTAGAATACATTTGTCTCTGCGTTGCCTCTAACTTATCTAAGCAAAACAAACGCTTGACAGAAACAGAGATTAAAACACTCGAAACCTTAGTTGCCATTGTAGAAGAAGATGAGGAGGGCGCATTTAATCACGACTACTTTAAGATCGTAGTAGATCGATAGCAGCAAACAGCATAGCCCAATAGAGCAGCTACTCATTCTGAGTGGTTGCTCTCTTTATAAAATTTCTATAGCTGTCTGCTTGACTCCACCTCCATATATTGATATATATTAATCTTTTGCGCCGACCCGCAGGAGATGGCACGTTTCCACCCAGAGTATTTGGAAGAAAGTGATTATCATGGCTCTGTTCATGGCTATTCTCGCAACTATTGTTGGCCTTCTTACGGCATTGTATGTCTTCATTTACAATGCTGGAGATGTTGATGATAAGAATTTCGAAAAGAATTTGAAGATCAGTCTTGCGAAAGCTATAGCTACAGTCACCGTAATGTACGTTGTCGCCAACTTCACCGTCTATCACTGGACGGGCAACAGCAAAATATCGGAAAGAGAAAAGGATATGACGCTTGCCGAGGCTACAGCGTTATATGGCCTCGAGAGTAACACCGAGTATCCTTTTGATCTCGGCAATCGTATTGCTGGTACTGCCGGTAGTACAACAACGAGAGGTGGTTACTTCTACCTCTATAATAAGAGTAGCTGGTCACCAGCTTCGAGCCTCTCGGTTGGCTTCACAGCCAATGGAAAAAGTTATATCTTCGAGATCCCAATGTCTCATATAACTTTTATTCAGTCTGAAGCTGCTAAGCCTTCAATGAAAGTAAACATAGGTTACCCCTGGCCCGCTGGTAAGTATACAATCCGCGATACCTACAGCGCTTGCAAGAAGCGTGTTCACTATGGCTGGTGGATGTGTGAAAACCACCATCTCAAGACAGAGACGACCGCACGTGTAGATAGTGAGCTGCCTAGTCTTATCCAGACGGCGTTTAGCAAGTCCAGTAGCACTACTGCTACTATCACCCTTTCTCCCGAGCAGTACAATCTGCTCCTCACGGGCGGAAACTCCGCTCCGTCATCAACCTCGCGTTGAGCCTCGCAGTATGCGCTCCGCTAGGTCGGTGGCGGAGCGCATACATTGCAATTATTCCTCCCCTCCGCCCGCATTTAGTGATATAATACTTCATGATGGAAGCAAGTTTTTTGACCCGCCACCCCAGGCTCAAGGATATCGGTGGCTTTGTAATTTTTGTGGTGTGCGTCATTGTTGGCACACTCCTTATCAACACCTTTGTATTTCGTAGCTTTAGCGTGACTGGCCCGAGTATGGAGCAGACACTCTACACCGGTGATCGGCTGATCGTCAATCGCCTGCCCGTCACGATGGCACATTTGCAAAATAACTCATACACACCCAAGCGGGGGCAAATTATCGTTTTCAAAAACCCGCTCTACAGTCCAGGCAGCGAGGATATGAACCTTGTCAAGCGCGTTATTGCCTTTGCAGGCGAGCGCGTCACAGTCAAGGATGGGACGCTAACTGTCTATAATAAAGAGCACCCACAAGGCTTCCGCCCCGACGACAGCTGGGATGGTCCTGGCTCTCCCACCAGTGGTGACACAGAGGTAACGGTGCCCGAAGGATCGATTTTTGTGGCAGGCGACCACCGTCAAGGCAGCTACTCGCTCGACTCACGCAATGGCCTCGGCACCGTGCCACTCTATGATGTGATTGGCCCCGTCAGCCTGCGACTCTGGCCGTTGACGAAAGTTCAAGGATTTCAGATATAAGTTGATAGATTTATATTTATAGAACGATGGTAGCAAAAGAATGTCAAAACATATCGATTTATCTCGATGATTCTGGCGTTTTTTCGCGCAACTCAGGACATGACTATTTTATATATGCAGGATATTTATTCCTTAATGATAGCGAACGCATAAAAGCAAGAGAGTCATTTAAATCACTATCAAGAGAGATAAAATCTTCTCTTGGTATATCTATGGATAAGGAACTAAAGGCAGCTGGACTCGGTATTAAACATAAACGAAGCCTGTATAATTGTGTCAAAAAGTTCAATAGCCTTAGTTCTACGGTACAATTAAGTCATGTAAATAATTCAATTATGTCAAACAAATTATCAATCCACCGCTACAAAGATTATGTCTTGAAAAGGATGATCAAATCGAAACTACAGTCGTTAATTGTATCTGGAAAAATTGACGCCTACAGACCAGTTTCACTGCGTGTCTATATAGACCAACAGCACACTTCTACCAATGGATATTACACACTATCCGAGAGTATCCGTGAAGAGCTGGTACATGGAATTCATAACTTTGACTATGGCATATTTCATATACCAATACTACTCGCCGATTTTAAAATCAAGATAACGTTTTGTGATTCAGCGAAAGATTATCTCATTCAAGCCAGTGATATTCTTGCAAATCGCTTATGGTATGGCAGAAATTTTAATCAACCAAAGCTCTACACAAATATACCGTCTCACTATGATATTTCTCTACCTTAGTGGTTCTTGTATTAATAACTTATCAATGCTATAGTGGGAGTACAGACGAAAGTACTGTTGTACAATCATAAGCGATCAAATTGATTAAGCGTATTGTAAATACGCCCGCCTGATTGGGGTAGACCTTCTTATAAGAAGGTCTATTTTTTATGTTCATATTTTACATATTACTACTACTCGTCCTGCGTATGCTCAAGCAAACTAATAATCCGCTCGAAGTCATCATCGCTCGTGAAGCGGATAACGATCTGCCCTGCCCCACGGCGATTACCACGGATCTGGACTGGTGCACTCAGCTGCTGCTCAAAGCGCTGGCTAGCAGCCGTATACTGCGGTGGCGGTGCTGGGCGCTGCGCCTTGGCGGTCTTTTGAGCAGAGTCACTTTCCTCGGTACGCTTAAGAATGGCCAGGTACTGCTCGATCCGCCGCGCGCTCCACTCTTCCTGAATAATCTTGGGTAAAATATCTGCAATCTGCGCTTCATCCAAGCTAATCAGCGGCCGGACTTGCCCCTCGCTCAGCTTGCCATCGACTACTGCTTGGCGCACTACCTCAGGTAAGCGCAAGAGACGCAGCGTGTTGCTCACCGCACTGGGTGACTTGCCACCAACGCGCTGGCCGATTTGCTCGAGCGTAAGGTTGAATTGATCGCGCAGCTTGAGATACGCTGTGGCGGTCTCGATAGCATTGAGGTTTTGGCGTTGGATATTTTCGATAAGAGAGAGTTCGAGCTTATGCTGATCAGATAGCGTACGTACCAGCGCTGGAATCTTCTCCAGCCCTGCCTTGGTAGCAGCTCGGTAGCGCCGCTCACCAGCCACAATGACATATTTTCCTTTGTTATCAGGGGTGACAACGATAGGCTGCAGCACACCATGAACACGGATAGACTCAGCGAGCTCATCGAGCAGCGTTTCGTCAAACACCCGGCGTGGCTGAGTGGGGTCAGGCATGATTTCTGCAAGCTTGATCTGGCGCAGGTCACTAATCCGGTCGTCTTGGTCGGCGGTTGGGTCGAACGATTCGTCCAGTAGCTCCGCCGGAATCAGCGAATCAAACCCCCGCCCTAAACCTCGTTTTGCCATTTATACCCCCGTTCGTTCGATTATTTCTTTCGTCACGGCTTTGTATGCCCGTGCACCCCGGCTAAAGCGGTCATATGCCCCAATCGGCGCACCATGGCTCGGTGCCTCGGCCAGGCGAACATTGCGCGGGATAGACTCCGCAAACACCTTCGCTGGAAAATGCTTCGCAATCTCAGCCAAGACCTGGCTCGAGAGCGATGTGCGACCATCTACCATGGTAGGTAGTACCCCAATAAGATCAAGTGTTGGATTCATATTTTTGCGCACCAGCTTCATTGTCTCGAGCAGCTGCCCGAGCCCTTCCAACGCATAGAATTCCGCCTGGACTGGCAATAGCACATAGCGTGCTGCAATGAGCCCATTGACAGTGAGGAGACTGAGGCTTGGTGGACTGTCGATAATGATATAGTCGTAGCCAGTTAGTTCATCAATCGCCCCTTTGAGACGGCTAAAACGGTGCTGCGCCTTGGCCAGTTCTACCTCAGCATTGGCCAGCTGCGGCAGAGCGGGCGCGATGAAAAGATTCTTGTGCTCGGTAGGCTGGATGATGTCAGCAAGCTTCTTCTCGCTCTTGACGACCTCTGTCATGGTAGCATCGAGCAGCTGCTTATCAATGCCAAGGCCGCTTGTGGCATTGCCCTGCGGGTCGAAATCGACGACGAGGGTTTTCTTGCCAGCCTTTGCCAAATAGTAGGCAACATTAATCGCCGTTGTCGTTTTACCAACACCACCTTTTTGATTTGTTACACAAATTACTGCCGTCATGTCCCGTATTTCCGTTTATCCTCTCCATTATAGCATAACCCACATTGGTTAGTGAGGCGAGGTAACAGAGTTATACACAGGATAAGGAGGCTTTTTCGCGTGATTACCTCTGTGGTGTTTGCACCGACTGCCTAAGGCCTACCTCGCGCTACTTCACTATGCTACCCACTCGAGGGTTTTCTCAAGTCTGATCATATTATACCTTCGTGTTGAGAAGAAAATTCGCTACACCCCTTACACTACCCTAGGATAAAGCAACGCAATAGCGACCTAAGAGAAATTAGCGTTGCATATCTAACGCAAAGCAAAGAAGGTTGGGTCATCAAGCTCATCGTGCGCATGCGCTGAGGTTGCACTATCAGGCTGCTTAGCCAGTGGCACCGGACCATCTGACTGAGTCTGCACAGTATGCGGCTGGTGGTGTAAGAGCTGCGCTGGGATTGTGGTACGCGGCTTGGCATGCTGAATGGAAAGAAGTGATGGGTCTCGTGGCGCGGTTGATTTAGGCGTGGTGCTCACTGGTTTTTTATTTGATGAAGGAGCGACTGGCTTGGCGGCTTTTGTGGGAGTAGCGGGCTTCTTCACCTGCTTGCTAGCTTGAGCACTTGATTGCCCAGTAGTCGCCTGCTCATCGCGTGCTTCGCCACCAGCTGGCTTGCGTCGGCGACGTCGGCGGCGCTTGGCTGTACCCTCACCCGTAGTGGCGGCTGACGATGCCGCTGAAGTCACCGCTTGACCTGCCAACGTTACACTCACCCCGGTACTGCCCGGGTGGATCCGCTCATTGATGGTATCCTCTACTGTTTGGCGCGACTGGCTATACAGTTCGCGGCTATGCTCAATAATGCGCGACAAATGGCTCCGCTTGGCCTCGGGTAGATTAAGCGTAGTAGCACTAAAGGCTGGTGCCTTCTCACCATTAATCACCATGTTGATGATGAAGTTGCGATTATGCATCTGTGTGAGGTCGTTCTCTTCAAACTGCGGTTCAAACTGTTTGGCAAGAATCGGGCTGTCGTCTGGCGAGACGCGGAAGCTAATCATTGTCCCAACGTTGCCAAAGACCGCATCGCGCACCGTTGGCTCCATCTGCGAGATATATTGATTAGCCACGGTGAGGTTGAGTCCATACTTGCGTGCCTCGCTCAGGATAGTGGCAAAACTATCAGTTGCGAAGTTTTGGAACTCATCGACATAGAGATAAAATGGCCGCCGGTCATGGATATCGAGGATATCGCTCCGACTCATCGCCGCCAGCTGGATCTTCGTGACCAAGAACGAACCAAGAATTCCCGCGTTATCCTCGCCAATCAACCCCTTCGACAAATTTACCACCAAGATCTTGCCCTCGTCCATAATCTGGCGAATATTAAATGACGAGTGCGTCTGACCAATAATATTGCGGATAATGGGATTCGCCGTAAAAGCCCCCACCTTGTTGAGTACTGGCGCGATGGCCTCCGTCTGGAACTTCTCCGACCAGCTGGCAAACTCCACATTCCAGAACTGCCGCACCACCACATCGTTACAGTAGCCGATCGTCTCTTTGCGGAATTTTTTATCTGTCAGCATGCGGGTGATATCAAGCATGGTAGGCTCGGGCCGATCGAGTAGTGCCAAAATAGTATAGCGCAAAATATATTCCAGCCGCGGCCCCCAACTGTCGCCAAACATCCGCTTGAGCACACCAATAACCTCTGATGAGATCGTCGATTTCTGCGCTGGGTTGGTAACCTCCAGTGGGTTAAAGCCAATCGGGTGCTCGACGTCTGCAGGGTTAAAGTACACGACGTCATCTAGTCGTGCCTCGGGGATGAACTTCATATTCTCGATGGCAAAATCGCCATGCGGGTCAATAATGGCATAGCCTTGATTATGATAAATATCACTCAAGGCAAAGAGCTCCAGCAGGCCACTCTTCCCCGCTCCTGTCTGGCCGATGATATAGACGTGGCGCGAGCGATCGCTCCGCAGCATGCCAAACTGGTGATTGATCCCCCGAAAGTTGGTCAGACCAAAGGCCGAGATCTTCTCGTCGTCAGCTGCATGACCAGTGAGGACAGGCAGACGGTTGGGTGGTTCGGCGGTTTTGTTGCTTGCCCAAACGATATTGGGCGTCTCAACATTGGTGTGCGGCAGGTGAAAGACACTCGCCATCTCCTCAATATTAAGCAAAAAGCCGCGGTCAGCAAAGAGACGCAGTTTATAGCGGTTGAGGTCTTCCTTGCGGAAGCTATCGTGACTCATGGTAAAACCATTGAGGTTGGTGCTGTTATACTGTTTGAAGGTGCCAATGATTGCCTGCATACGCAGCCGCGCATCAGTGGTGCTATCGCCAAGATATGCAACGCGAATCTTAACCTGGTAACCCAACTTAGCAGCCTTTTTTTCGGCCTCGGCGATGCGGGTTTTGTCGCGATCAGAGAGCTCCGTTACTGTCGTCATGTTGCCTTCGGGTGGTTGCCACAGCGCCATGAGGAACTGGCTAAACCACCGCGCCTTTGGGTGAAATGCTTCGCCAAAGAACCCACCGCCGCGCACGCGCTTGACCCACGCATCGGATGCTTTGTGCCAGTCATCTGCCACAGGGCGTACTAAGATCTGAATCCAAATCTCGTCATCCGTATCCTCCAACTTGGCTAATGTGCCTGTAATGCCCGCCAGTGGATCAACCTCAAAGCTCTGAAAAGTCTTGATCGGCAAAAACTCACTCTCTGCCAGCACAACCTCTGCTGTATAGACGACATTGTGCTGCTGCTCGTGCGCCGTATAGTCGGCTGTGGCGGTGCGGATTTGCACCGTGGGATACTGCGAATAAATCTGACTCTCAACGAAGTTGCGTAGTGCACGCGGCGTCCAGACATAAAACTGAATCTGTCCACCGACTGACGCAATCTCAAAGCTGAGATGTTCTTGGTAGCCATCATTAATTTTGAGCTCGCGCGCATCACGCAAGATACCATGGAGGCTGGCAAACATTTGCTCAGCTGCTAGCTCAGACTTGTCATTAGCACGGGGGATCTCGAGAATAAGCAGTTCGCTCTCGACCTCGCGCAGCACATCAACTTGCCGATTGTTGCGCCACGTCAAATAACCGAGGAGGATCACCACTGGCACCCACACATACCACTGCAGAATAATCGTGAAAAACGTCGTAAAAAATGCCATAATGACGCGCTTTGATTATAGCATGGGACATGTGTTTTGACAAGGTATGTACGCAATTTGTTCAATAGATTTGCTAAGACGACGAAAATTAGCCCATTAGAGAGTACTCTGCCCTACCCTGCTATAAATTCACCACACCCGTCTCGACCTGCTCGGCGACAAAGGCAGCGCCTAGGACGCGCTCAAGGCTAGAGATCATCTCATTTTCAACTGGTTGGCAGGTTGTCATCGTCACGTACGCCAGACCGGTCTCGGGCCAAGTACGCGCTGCGATATGCGCTTCGGGCAAGAGAAGTGCCACACCAATGCCATACGGTACATAGTCGTGGCTCACCGAGCGCACCGCCGAGAGCCCCGCTCGCCAGGCAATCTCACGCAGCGCTTGCTGTACAACAATCCGGCTGTTGAGACATACTGTGCTCCCACCGGTGATTTTAAATGTCATTGTTTGCAGCCGCTCTGCTTTCATGGAGATATTTTATCATATTTGCAGCCACTTCTGGGGAGAATCGTGATGGAATGGTGCTTTGCTTTTGCGATATTATCGACACAATCATCTCTGGTCGCATGGATAATATCTGCCTTTACGCTCCACTATAGGAGCATTCCTGAGACAATAACAAAGATAGCTACCAAATGAACATGCCAGAACGTTTTAGCACTAGCTCTCGCTTTTGGTAGGTTAGGATTGGTAGAATACTTAAGGTATACTGCGGCACCTCCTCAAAAAAGATAAAGGCAAAACGCCTTTCTCTTTTCGCTCAGAGGCTTACAGTATAGGCCATAGCAGGTCTCCTTTCTGTAAATTGGTAGTACATCTTACAGCATACGGGGCCTGCTTTTTATGTTGGAGGGGTGGTGAGTTGGTATGGCAAAATTGACGACTTATCCTAAGATGATATACTAGCATTATGATTGATGTATTGATGACTACTCTCACCAAACTTTGCCAACCCCTCCCCCGCATGAGTGCCGCCATGAAGCAGTGGTTTCGTGATAACCTCTGGATTATGATGCTGCTGGTTGCGGTTGTTAATGCTGGGTACGGAATATCCTTGCTTATCCAACTATATCAGGCTTTTACATCAAAGGTGAGTACTTGGCTGATGATGGTTGCGCCACAAGCATCTTCGTCGCTGACTACGCGGCGAGTTTATCTTGTCGTGGCATTGCTATGCGTTATTACTCAAGGAATCATTGCTAGCCTTGCGGTCCTCCCCTTGCGCGAACGGCGCAAACAGGGTTGGGTGCTTGCGGTGTGTAGTGCGCTAGTGATTGGTCTCTTTGCGGTGATTGGCTTTATCCTCAATATATTTATGATGCCACTGGCCGTGCTGGTGTCGCTCATGTCGCTGCTATTTGCACTGGCAGCACTTTATGTTGCACACGAAGTGAAGGATGAATTTTAACACTCCTAGATCACACACCTGCCATCTTGGTTAATAACACCTACTAAGGTTACACTCTCTATTCACTCCCCGCTAACGCAATGAGAGAATAAATATCTCTATTGAGTTATTCATTTCGTGTGCGAAGCTAGAGAACTTATTTGCTTGGCGACAAGCTACCATTCTTCGAATGAACGACAAGAAAGAGGGTGAGTGGCAATACTATAAGCCATGTAGTTTCGACGCAAACAGCTTGAAAACCACCCCTGCCTGTGCTACAGTATTCTGTAGCGATGGGGTGTCGCCAAGTGGTAAGGCAACGGGTTCTGGTCCCGTCATGCGGGGGTTCGAATCCCTCCACCCCAGCCAAAAGGAATTTTCCGCATTTTTTGCGACAATGCGCCAGCTTGCACCGAAGATCAGGCTGGCGCATTGTCGTTAAGTTCTTGTCGTAGGCTGAACTTGTTCTGTTACCAAATACCTTGCGCCACTCGTTACAGACATCTACGAACTTCTCATTCTCCTCATACTCAATCGCCTTCGCTGATCTACTTAGTGCTATCTGGGTCTGTGAAACATCTTTGTCGGACGTGGTTACGAACCAGTCAAAGTACGTGTAGACAATCGTCACTCATGTCTTGTCTGAGGCATCGTTTGTATCATTCACTACATATAGATCAGCGTGTGCGTCAAACGATTCCCAGTTTCCGCCGTCTTCACTATTAGGTATCATGAATACATCACCAACATCGAAAACTGCTAGAAATTCTCCATTATGCTTGTCGTCAGAGAACTTTACTAGTACGGCTTTACTCCATGCAGATATTTTTTCAGCCGTAGTATACTTTTTGCCAAGCTTTATTCCGATGTCTTGTAAAAGGGCTAACGGACCATTGCCAGAGTGATTATAGTATTGATCAAAGACTTCCACAGGAATCTTGAATAAAGATCTACGTCTGTAGGCGGACTGACGTTTGTCTTTTTACCGTATGAACCAATTAGCGATTTCGTACTGCCGGTGTATTTTGTATCGTAAAACTAATTATGCAAATACCTGGCTACCTTTGCGTACTTTATCCTAGGCGTCTTTTTTCTGGTTTTTGGTCAATTTGAGACAGTGTAACATCTCCTCAAAGTGTTCGTTCATTTTATTTTTCCCTCACTTTGGTCAAACGGCTTATGTATATTTCTATAGAAAATGTATTGTTTAGGTTTTCTTTAGGTATTATAATGAAAGTATGAAACAGGCGTCAACAAAGCCATCTAAGCGTCAAGCGGAAATTCTCAACTTCATCGGAGTATTCCAAAAAACAAACAAGTATTCACCATCACTCGCCGAGATAGCAGAGCACTTTAGCGTCTCAATACCTACCGTGCACCAGCACGTGTCGCATCTCAAGGGAAAAGGGTTGCTTTCTGGCGACAAAGGAGCGAGGCGGGCTATCGAGATGACTCAGCCACATTCTAGCACTTTTAAAATTGTTAATATCCCTCTACTCGGCATTATCGCCGCCGGAGGTCCTATCGAAGCAATTCGCACGAATGAAAGTATCGACATACCATCAACAATGGTCAAAAACGGTGCCAGATACTACGCCTTGAGGGTTAGCGGTACAAGCATGATCGAAGAAGGTATATCCGATGGGGACATTGTAATCGTGAGAGATCAATCTACTGTTGAAAACGGCGAAAAAGCCGTGGTGTATTTGCCAGAAAAAGATGCCGTGACACTCAAGAAGTTATACCAAGAAGCTGGTAGAACAAAGCTAGTGCCTGCTAATAGCTTTATGAAGCCTTTTTATGAAGATAATGTTGAGGTTCAGGGCAAAGTTGTTGGGGTTATAAGGAGAGAAGTATGAGCGACACACGAACAGTTGCAGACTTTTTTGCTGGAATTGGTTTAGTATCGCTAGGACTTGAACGCGCTGGCTGGAACACGGTCTATGCGTTAGATTATGACCAAGAAAAAGCAAACCAGTACGCAATGAACTTTGATGGCAACCACTATGTCATTAAAGATATAGCGAAGGAACGCGGTGATAATGTGCCGAACGTCCAACTGGCTCATGCGTCTTTTCCTTGTACTGATCTCTCAGTTGCTGGTGCGCGCCATGGTATTTACGAGGGTGAGTCGTCGGCTTTTTGGCATTTTGTCCGTATTCTTTCTGAAATGAAAGAAAAATATGGCGATGAAAATCCTAACTTTGTACTACTTGAGAATGTTGAGGGTTTATTGACGTCTAACAATGGCAAGGATCTACGAGCGGTTATCGAATCATTAAACAAGCTTGGCTATCGCGCAGATTTGTTAAGGATCAATGCGGCGCATTTTGTGCCTCAAAGTCGTGTCCGCATATTTATTATTGGTATTCATAAGTCATTAGTTGAAGGCTATGATCAAAACGATCTCCGCCAAGAATTCACTATGCGCAGCTCAAACGCCAGGCCTCAAAAGATTATTGACTATGTACACAATAACAGTGATTTGGATTGGTATTTCCATGATTTGCCAAACTTGCCGGTAAGAACTATGACACTCAATGAGGTAATCGATACGGCGGAAGAATGGTGGCCAAAACAAAGGACAGCGCTGCTACTGGGGCAATTGCACTCTTATCACGAAGATTTGCTTGAAGCTGCCAAAAACAAAGACGAGTATTCATACTATCCAGCGTTCCGGCGTATGCGTGTTCGAGACGGTAGAAAACAGTCGACCGTTGAACTTAGGACGGACGGCATAGCTGGTTGCTTAAGAACTCCGAAAGGCGGTAGCGCTCGACAGATACTTGTCAGGGCTGGTAAAGACAAAATTGATGCTCGCCTTATCAACGGCAAAGAAGCTGCCCTACTTATGGGAGCAGATAACTACAATATACATCCCGATTTTTCACTCAATCAAACCCTGTTTGGATTCGGTGATGCCGTTTGCGTATCTGTTTTACAGTGGATTGGAGATAACTATCTCAACTCCATCGTTGAGGTACCAGAGACTACGGCTGAACTAAACGAGCCGCCCGTCCTTAGTCTTCAGAATCAACCTGCCTGATCGTTCTACACGCCCAAAAGAAATGCTTTTTCTGTAACGTTGACGCCTGTTCGGGCCTTCGTAGTTCTTGATCAGACCGTCTTCCCAGCTTTCAAACAAATCTTTCAATTTGTCTCCTTCGACGAGTCTCACCTCTATATCCCTATAATCGGGACTGTAAGATATGAAGATATGGCTCACTTTCATATCATCAGCAAGCTTGGCTCGACCGCCATACAAATGATATTGATATTCAAAACTATTCCTACCTACCGATGATTTCACTTCATAATTATTTAGATCGGAGCCATAACCATCTTTGCCTTTGTCTCCAGTGAGAACGGCGCTAAAAAGCTCCCAGTTAATCGGGTGAACTACCCGCAATATGAAAATTATTCTCTGTAAGCAATGCTTGGTGTTCTTTGTTGTAGATAAACTTCCTATAGAACTCGTATGCTGCTTGAATATTGTATTTCTGTGTCATAACTATGCAATCAGATCTTCCAATTTCTTCTTGTATAATTTTGCAAACTCTTTCACTTCGATGATATCCAGCCTGCGGTCGCCAGACTCAACTTTGGATACGTAGGATTGAGGCTTGTTTAGCTCGTCAGCAACCACCTGTTGTGAAAGGCCGGCATCAAGTCGAGCTTGCTTAAGCCGCTCAATGAGTTTCTTATAATCATCGTTATAAACAGACGTGCTCATTACTATAATCATATATCCCAATATGGTATAATCCCAAAATAGGATATTGTTGAATTGTAGAAGAGTAAAAATGGTAAACCAAACCCGTTTTCAAATACAATTTTCTAAAATCACCGCCGCCGACGCGAACGCACCACAGCGTGCCCTTTGCCAAAGTAGGTACGCCCAAGCCACTTGTGCCCTTCGATAATCGCAAGTGGGACGAAGAACGCCACGATCCAGACGAAGACGCCATCGCTCCACGAGATAGACGCCACATGAAGCCACTGCTCGAGTGGCCCAAACAATGCGACCAGCTGAAGGATGATCGATACTGCCAAGCCACCATAAAATGCAGTGCTCCACCGCCGAACGCGCCGCCAGACAGGTTCGTAATCACTGCGGGCAGCGAGAGCGCTCGCCCACTGCATTACCACCAGCGCACAAAAGGCAATAGTGCGCGCATATCCTTCGCCGTGCGAATGATAATACATGCTGTAGAGCCCCAATGTAATAACCGCCATCACCACCGCGATGAGCCCAACCCGACTCAGCATAAAGCGACTGAGCAGTGGTGCTTTGGGATGATACGGTGGTCGACGCATTGCTTGGGGTGAGCCTGGCTCAACACCCAATGGAATAACCATCGTTGTATCCGTCACCAAATTGACCCACAAGATCTGCACCGGTAAAAGCGGGATAGGCAAGCCCACCAACAGTGAGCCAATCGACACTAGCACCTCGCCAAGGTTCGTTGCAAGTAAATACACCACCATACGCTTGATATTAGCGTAGATCGTCCGCCCCTCATGCACGGCACTAATAATGGAACGGAAGTTGTTATCAAGCAGGATAATATCACCAGCATCGCGCGCTATCTGCGCCCCCGAGCCCATCGCGATACCGACATTGGCATTGGTCAGCGCGGGGATATCATTGACACCATCGCCCGTCATGGCAGTGATGTCTGTTGCATTGAGCGCTGTGAGGATACGGTGCTTGTACTCTGGTATGACCCGTGAGAAGACGTGTGCTTGGGCCACCACTGTAGCGAGCTCGTCGTCGCTCAATTGGCCAAGCCGTCGGCAATCATACACCTCATCGCGCCCCTGCACGAGGCCGAGTTGCCGCCCAATCTGATACGCCGTCTCAAAATGATCGCCAGTAATCATCCGCACTGTGATACCCGCTTGGTGTGCCCGAGCAATCGACGGCCGAGCCTCTGGCCGCACACTATCTGCAACACCAACTAACCCCACAAACTGCAACCCCTGGCGCGCTGGCAGCTGTTCCAGCGAATCAATCGACGTGCGAAGCGCCGTATACGCCAAGGCAATTACTCTATACCCTTGCCCCGTGAGCTGCTGCAAAGCCTGGAGCGTCGCGCGCTTATCTGTGCTGGAAAGCCGGGCATGACGAATAATCGCCTCTGGTGCACCCTTCACACACAGACGATATTGCCCAGTGCCAACTGCCTGGAGTGTGCCACTCATTGCCAGCTTGTGCTCAAAGGGAAAGAGTGTCAAACCTGTTCGGCGCTGCGGCCGCGAGACGCGCTGCTCGTTGCAATAAGCGGCAAAGGCTCGATCGAGTGGATCATACATCTTGCTTCGGCTATTAGGCAAGGTGCTGCCAGCCAGTGTCTGGAGTAGTGGCTCAGTACGGTTACCCGGTGCCCAGACGGCCTGGACAGTGAGTTTGTTGCGCGTGAGGGTACCCGTCTTGTCCGTAGCGATTGTCGTCACGACGCCAATTGTCTCAATTGCCGCCATCGTCCGCACTAGTGCCTTGCGCCGCGCCATCCGCTGCATACCAATAGCCAAAATCACTGATATTGCCACTGGTAACCCCTCCGGCACTGCACTAACGGCAAGCGCAATCACAAACTGCAGCGCTGCGGTGAGCTCCATGCCACGCCACAGCGCCAACCCCAGCGTCACCACTGATGCCGCCAGCACAACGATGATGATTTGGCTCACTAGCTTATCGATCGTCCGCTCCACTGGGCTCGCCTCACGTGGGTGACTCGAGAGAGCAGCCAGTTTACCATACTCAGTCGCATTTCCGGTTGCCGTCACAATAGCAAGCGCACTGCCACCAATCACAAATGACCCCTGATACAAACAATTCCGCCGCTCATAGAGCGCCGTTGCCATAGGGAGAACCACACTATTCTTCTCGATCGGGAGCGACTCACCCGTCAGCTGTGATTCATCCACCCGGAGCGAGCGCGCCTCGAGCACCCGCGCATCGGCCGGAATCTTATCACCCTCTTCTATGATGATCACATCACCTGGCACCAGCTGCTCCGCATCAAGTGATTGTTCACCTTCATGTCGACGGACGCGTACCTGCAAGGGAGCGTGCTTTTGCAACGAGCGAACGATGCGCTCGGTAGAGAGCTGCTGCGTATAGTCGATCAGCGCACTCACCACAATAATCGCCAAGATAATCAACCCATCCACCACCGCCTGGTGAAAGAAACTAATCGCCGCTGCTGCAAACAGCACCAGCATAAACACCGAGCAAAATGGCTTGATGAGCCGCCGCCACAGTGGTTCGTGCACAACGCAGATAATATTAGGGCCGTAGTGTTCCAGCCGCTCAGCCACAGCAGCGTCATCGAGACCACGGACGCTAGACGATAGGTCGGCCATCGTCTGCTGAGGGGTCTTAGCATGGTATGTCATAATAGATCTATTATAGCACACCAAGCATAAGCGTTCTGGACAAATTACCACACATCGGCGTATACTAGAGCCATGACAAAAGCTCCACACACCACTGTAACCAAAACTAGGGCAGCAGCCAAAAAATCATCGAAGCACACTGGCACACCAGTCGCTCACCCCTCATTGCACCAAGCTGAGCAACCCAAGACCGTTGACTACTACCCCAACCGCATGACTATTGCTGTTTCAGTGCTGGCTGGCACAGGACTCGTCTTGCTGTGTTTGATGGTGCGGATGACAGTGATTGTAGAGTAAGCGCGCCCACTTCTCATTCTGCCACATCCAGTATGGTATAATAGAGTTATGACCCATATTCATCAACCAGTCAAGCGAATCTTTTCTTCACAGTATTTCGTATTATTAAGCAGCCTTTTCTTACTATTTGGTAGCGCTATCATACTTTTGCTTGCGATGTATAGCCGCCCCAACCTTCAGCTACTTAAGAACTCTGCACCAGCAGTTCACTTTTTCTCTACTACCTCTGTTCGCCCACTAGATCAAGCTTATCATCTAGCAGCTACAGATTCGGAGAACGAGCAAAATAATCATCAGTCATCACCAACGACAGAAGACAAAGAGCTTGGCCGAGCTATTACAGCATTCTTTGGCGGTACATTACTAATTATGCTTATCTCAGCTATTACCATGGTCTTGATCATTATCCTTATTCCAGTAACGATCTTCTTCGTCTGGCATAAAATTGGCAGAGTTATTCTCGACAGAATCTCGCAGCCACCACAACCGCCTTATTACTCGCAACCACCGGTTGCTCCACCAGTTCAGCCTCAGCCACCACAGCCACAGCAGCCGCAGGCTAGCACGTCGACAACACCGGCTGAGCCATCTACCTCTCCCTCGCCCAAGCAAAAATAACACAGAGTCAAGCACTACCCCACCGCTAGGTTCTTGCCACTAATCCATTGGCAAATCGTGGTATACTAAAGAGCATGAGAGTACGGATAGAGATAGACACGAAGACCTTTGTGCGGTTTTGGCTGGTAGTAATTGGTTTTGCATTTGCAATCCTCGCGATTTATCTGGCGCAGACTGCCTTGATTATGATTGGCACGGCGGGGTTCCTCGCGCTGGCGCTCAATGGGCCGGTCAATGCTATCGTCGAGCGCCTGCCTAACCGCAGCCGGACACTCAGCACCGCACTCGCTTTCATTAGTATTGTGGCACTACTTGGAGTGGTTCTCGTGCTCGTGGTACCGCCTATCGTCCAGCAGACGAGCAAGTTTGTCGATGCCCTGCCGGGGATGATCCACACAGCAGGCGAGCAGTGGCACAGCTTTGGTACTTTTGCCGAGCAGTATCATATTCAGGCACAAGTCAATCAAGTAGTCGAGAGCGCTCGCGGCAGCGTCGAGTCATGGACGCGTGGCCTCAGCGGTAACCTCCTCGCTGGTATTAGTTCTGTTTTTTCGGCAGTTGGCTCTGCATTCTTAGTCCTTGTCCTCACCTTCTTGATGCTGACGGAAGGGCCGGCCTGGGCTGAGCGCTTTTGGGGGCTCTACCGCGACCAAGCTACGATGGAGCGCCACCAAAAGGTCGCCCACCGTATGCACGCTGTGGTAGCGGGCTATGTGACGGGACAGCTCACGATCTCAGGCATTGGTGCCCTCTTTGCTGGGGCAGCGGTCTTTGTGCTCAGCCTCTTTTTCTCGGCTATTCCAGGTAACCTTGCACTTGTTACCATTGCCGTCACCTTCGTCCTAGCGCTCATCCCTATGTTTGGTGCCACGATTGCTGGGGTGATGATCTCCCTTTTACTTGGCTTTAATGCTTTGCCAGGCGGTCTCATCTTTGCAGCATTTTTCATCATCTACCAGCAGATCGAGAATAACTTCATCTCGCCTACCATTCAGTCGCGCAAGATCGAGCTCACACCACTGGTCGTCCTCGTTGCCATCACCATTGGCCTTTACATCTTTGGTATTATCGGCGGTCTCATCTCTATTCCCATCGCTGGCTGCTGCAAGGTCCTGCTAGACGACTACCTCGAGCACAATGCCCGCGCTCGCGAAGAATCCACCAAGCCACTAGCCAAACTGGTGGAAAAGATTAAGGGTGAGAGCTAATAGAGTTTCACTGTTTGCCGATCAACTAGTCAACACAACAGTCCAAGCACAAGATAGATCATAAGATACGTGCTATAGCCCGGGTCGCCTCAACGCCATCTCAATCCCCAAATCAACCTCGAGTGGATCCTCGCCCTCATCCAGTTCATCGACTTCTTCTGCGGAGTAGTACCGACCCTCTTCTAGCTCTTCGGGGGCACGCCATGCGTAGTAAGTCAATGAGGTTGGTTCACCGATCTGAAGGACGTCACGCAGGATGTGGATCGATTGTGCTGCAATTGATGTGTACTCTGAACTCTGTAACGGCAGTGAATAAGAGAAAAACTGAGGATTTTCTTCATTTTCGACACTGCATGATACGGTGCCGTTCATTATAATATACTCGATATATTTTGAGTTATGGACATTCTCTGTTGTCTGTATTAGTGTAATGTGGGTTCGATCCTCTGCGTACATGAGCAGCCTTGCGATCTTCAATGCAAACTCATTCCATGACAGTGTATTGACATGATCCATTTGTCGAGTTCCTCCTAATCTTCATCCAGCACTCGCGTGAATTGAGGAGAGTGGAGAAATATGCCGACTGATGAGCGAGTGTTGCTTAGTTGCAGTCGGCATCCTGAAATCGATGCCCATATTGCACTCTCATCTTCTTGCTCGCGGATAATATTTGGAACACCCCAGACGGTTTTTCCTGCATTAACATAACTGACGAAAGCGTCGTTCATAAAAGCATCGCGTGCGCTAGAACTAACTATGTCTACATCGGTTAGATTCCAAGAAATAGTGTTAAGTCCTGCAATCGGACCGGAGGTTACCATAAGCATCGGGCGATTGACTGGAATATCCTTTGCAACGGTACTTTGATCACTTTCATCCCAGCCAAGTTTATCCATAGCCGCTGCGAGCTTATCTTCTGTTAGCGGCCAATCTTGGTTGACCCAATAGTTTACAAGGTCGACAAATTTTTGTGGGGTAATGCTGTTCCATGTCATGGTGATAGTATACCACTATCATCTTATATACACCATCGCCATTTTATACTATTACACTTCTATCCTACGCATAGTTCATTGCGTCATAATACTCTCTCGGTACGCAGCGGTGCACCACCGTCTGACCTCGCATACATAGCTGCACAACTGGTGCAATAACCCCCGTCATCTCGAGCGTATCGGGCGACGACCAATCGTAGCATGGTCTCCCTTTATTGCCATATTCAATCGGCGCAACGACTAGATTGTAATAATGATGCATCAGCACCAGCGCACGCAGCGGATCGACAAGCGGCGCGGTTGCCATTGGCTCATCGGCCACGCCGAGCTCCAGTGCTTGCCATTCTTCGTCAGGTATCTCCTCAGGTACATTATACTCATCGTAACCCACAGCCAACCCGCTACCGTCGTAGCCAAGGCCTGGCAACTTCTCGGCGTAGTCTGGCAGGTACGCCGCGATGGCAAGATCGATATTCTTGGGTAGAGTTTTGCCTATGTCATAGCCCGTCCGCTCAGTCAGCGGCAAATCTCTGGGCAGCTCCCCGCTGCTCAGGGATGACTCGCAGGCAATAAGGTTGCTCAGGGTAATAATGGCTTCATGCCGAGCAATATTATTGCTATAGGTATCATCATGCTCCCACCCCCAACGGTTTACTGCATCAAAAACTGTACGTAGCGCGTATATCTTGTAATCTGTACGTAGTTTTTGTTCCACTAATGGAGCGCGTGGTGCGGTCTCGTGATTCACGTTATTTCTCCGCCCACCACCACACTGGCCCTTGCGGTGTGTCGCGCACAGCGATGTGTTGCGCGGCGAGATCAGTACGCAGGCGGTCGGCTGTAGGCCAGTCACGCACTTCGCGGGCACGCTGGCGCTGGAGGATGAGCTGTTTGGCTTCATCAGTAATGTCTGGCGTTGACTCACAGAGGTCGAGGCCAAGTAGCTGGTCGATCGCCACCAGCAACTCCTCTAGCCCACGGTGGTACACTGCTGCCAGTGGCCGCGCCAGCACCCGGTCGAACGCTTCGTCGATGAGCCGCAGCGCCTCAGGAGTATTCAGGTCATTTGCCAGTGCCTCGCGCACTGCACCGCTTGCTGCCAGGAGCGACACATGGCCCGATTGTTCGTCACTCTTGCGTTGGTCATCATCCAGGCTCTCATACGTCTGGTGGCGCAGGCACGCCACTTCATACCACTTGCGCAGGCGGTTGCGCGCTGCACTGAGGTTTTCCCAGCTAAAGTTCCCCTCGTGCGAGTAGTGGCTCTGCAAGACGAACAGCTTGTACTCCATGGGGGTGTAGCCCCGCTCAGTGAGGTCGGTCAAGGTGTAACCATTGCCCAGGCTCTTGCTGATCTTCGTGCCATTAACCTTGAGGTGGTTGCAGTGCAGCCAGTAGTGGGCAAAGGGTTGGCCCGTCGCAGCCTCACTCTGAGCGATCTCGTTGCTGTGGTGGACGGGGATATGATCAATCCCACCAGTGTGGATGTCGAGCGTTGCGCCAAGGAAGTGCATTGCAATCGCCGAGCATTCCAAGTGCCACCCCGGGAAGCCCATCACTGGCGCGCCATCTGTTGGTGGCTGGTCGAGCAGCTCCGGTGGCGTGGGCCACTCCATGTCGCGCTTGACGCCAGTTGGCGAGAACTTCCATAGAGCAAAGTCGCTCGCGTGGCGCTTCTCGCTATTGGGGCCAATCCGTGCCCCCGCCCGCAAGGCTCGCAGATCGAGCCGGGCAAAGTCTGCATAGGCCGGGAAAGTGCTGGTATCAAAATAAATCCCATCACTCGTCTGGTAGGTGTGCCCCTTACGCTTGAGAGTAATGGCAAGCTGGATTTGCTCGTTAATATAGTCGGTGGCACGGGCCAACTGACTTGGCGGTGTTAAGTGCAACGCGTTCATCCCGCGGATGAAGTCATCAGCGTAGAATTTAGCAATCTGCCAAGCAGTCTTACCCTCGCGGCGCGCACCCTTCTCGAGCTTGTCTTCGCCTTCATCGGCATCGCTCGTTAGGTGGCCGACATCGGTAATGTTCATTACACGCTCCACCTCGTAGCCCTCCGCCTGAAGCATGCGCACCAGGATATCCCAGTAGATATACGCTGCCCAGTTGCCAACATGTAAATAGCTATACACTGTTGGCCCACAGGTGTAGAGCGACACCTTGCCAGGCTGGAGCGGTACAAATGTATCGAGGTGACGGGTCAGTGTATTAGCAAACTTAATCGCCATGGGCTGCCTCACTCTCATCATACTCAACGAAGGCCCGGCTGGCTGCCTCGACGATCTCACGCATCGCCAGCTGGTAATCCTCATACATCCGCCAACCCGCTGCATAGGCATGGCCACCACCACCAAAGTAGCCAGCGATCATTGCCGCTACTGGCGCATTGCTGCGGATCTTGCCGGTCAGCTTGCCATCAGGATAGGTCTTGATAGCAATCGCCACATCTACCCCTTCCACTAGACGCATCTCGTCTAGCACAAGCATACTGGGGTTATATTGGTCGCTATATTCTTGGATCTCCTCCCACGGGATGTGGATGAGCGCCAAGCGGCCATCTAGCATGTACTCGATCCGCTCGATCAAGCGCCCTTTGTAGCTAAGGATCTCTGGCGCTTTTTTCATAAAGTCACGGCGGCGCACCTCAATGGCGGCATTGCTTGCGCCCAGCCGGGTCAGCTCTGCGGCGGTCTGGATGGAGTCGGCCGTGGTATTTTGCGTCGTGAGGCCCAGGCTGTCACTCATGATCGCGATGAGGAGATTCTCTGCCGCTTGTGGGTTGATCGCCCACTGAGCATGCTGCGCAAGATTGTAGATGAGCTCTCCAGTCGCCACCACATCTTGATTGATAAGTGTATGGTCAAAGCTTAGGGTACTCTCCGTCGCGTGGTGATCCAGCACAAGCACTGGGTGCGTCGTGAGGAAAGCTCGGGCGCTGGGCGCTTCGAGCACTTTGCTTAGCAAGACATCGGCACTGGTATCAACAATAATTGCCAGCTCGGCACTACTGTCAAACTCATCAGTAATGCGATCCCAGCCGCGGATATACCGCAAATACTTAGGCACTGCCACCGGGCAATAGAGCGTCACCTGCTTACCCATATCGCCCAGGATTTCCTCCAGAGCGAGACTACTGCCAACGCTATCGCCATCGGGGTTTTCGGCTTGGATAATAATAATTTTGTCTGCGCGTTGGACCGCGCGTATCACTTCATCAAACATCCTCTTTAGTGTAGCAGAATTTGCTAGTAGGTGCGAGGTATGGTACGGTGGATTTATGGCCTGGTATACAAACCGCGGCAGGTCATACACTAACAATCAACAATAATGGGTTATGAGGAAGCACCATGAGCGAATGGGATCTGCTTCGGAAGATTTTCCGGTGGTAAGATAGTTCCACTGGGTAATTAGCGAGGTGTGGTACTACCGCATTTGGCAGTATGCGTCGTAGCTAATCAAGAAAGGATCAAAACTATGCATTATTATTGCGAAGCTTTTAAGGGCACAAAATACGAATTGCTGTTTTGCTAAATAAACATCAGCATAACGCCCCTCTTCTGGATGGAAGTGGGGTGTTTTTGTTTGCATAGTATGACATGAATATGGTATGGTAGTTTTAGTTGCACTAACACAGGAGGCTTTTATGACAAACCATGAGAATACTCAATACCGATCAAGCGCAGGCGAGACCACTCCACTACATGAGAGTAGGCCAGCTACACTCCTACAAAAAACTTGGCAAGAGATCTCTCAAGCTGCTTGACACTGCGCAGCTCATCCACCGGCACGGCCTCCCACTCCCTCCTTATAGGGAAGAGGGGCAACCAGCAACCTCTGAAGAAATGAGCGCACTTAATGGCGTTCTCTCTCCTACTGCCGCTCAAGCAGAAGCCGCTAATGCCGCACCAACACATACTGCAGCTCACGATTCGATCGACCCATCCCATCATGAAGCAGTGCTTACCCACGAGGGTGGCACGCAGGATAGCGCACCTTCACCAAAAACCCATATTTACTACGATGGAGAACTCATCAAAACGCAGACGTTTCCTCAATTATATAAGCGTATGCTGCACCAAAAATCTAAGACTAATCAATGAAACACCATTGTATCGCCCGAGGATTAGCGAGCGAGTAGCTTCTTGGTGTATTGTAACTTAGTGTTGTTTGTCATCTCTCAACATTACTAACTGTTGTATCAGCTCTATCTCTATCAGCTTTGTTTATCTTTGCTTATGATAAAATTAGGCTAATAGGTGCGTAGTATCCAATTACTTATATCTCCGTGCAAGATAGCAAGATATGAGCAGTATCAAAAATATTTACCTTCACCGCCTCTTGGGAAAAATGGATACAGAGAGATAACCAAGCAAAATAGCAGAGGTTTATACCATCACCAACGCTTCTTAGCTGTCTGCCTGCGCCTTCTCTACCAGCTTCTTGCCGCCGCGCTCAAACCAGCGTGTATAGGTGGGGCTGCTGCCGCTTACCCGCTCGCGCCATAGGTTCATGGCATCGCGGCTGTAGCTGAGGGTTTCGATCGCTTCCAGCCCGCGGCCACGGTATAAGTTGCCCGCTGCACCCGGGCCACCATTGTACCCAGCAGCAACGAGCTCGACGCACTCGTTTTCGGATAGATTGCCGAGCGGCACGCACAGCTGATCGCGTAAATGCGCCAGGTAGGCCGCGCCAAAGGCGATGCTTGTGGCTGGGTCATACAGATCGTACTGAGTACGAGCTGGCCGAACAAACTTAGCGGCAATCTCCTTGCCTGTGCTATCCGTCACCTGCATCAAACCACTGGCCACACCACTATGCGCCTTGGGGTAACCACCGGATTCCAGCGTCATGATAATCGCCACCAGCTGCGGCGAAATACTGTACTGCCGGGCCTGCTTGGTAATCTCGCCCTGCCAGCGCTTAACGGTATCTGGCATCCAGGCGGGCAAGGTGTTATCTTGGCTCGTGAGCGCTACATTTGCAGTGTCCTGTGGTGTTTTGACAAACTGTGCCAACATACCACGCTGCCACGCGAGATACACACCACCTACGAACACAAGTACCAGCACTGCACTCATAAGGCCCCAGCGATTGTTCTGCGCCCAACGTGTTAGCTTTTTCGTCCATTTCTTTGATTTTGCCATTGTTTTAGTATAGCAAACACTGCATAAACCACCAGAGCTATTAGTAAGGGTAACTATTGCTGCAGCAACCTATTAAAAGAAAATACAGTGGTAAGTTGTTATAAATTTCTTGACATATCACTGTTATATGTTTACAATAATTTCTATTATGTCTCAATCTTCTCACGACGCTACACCTGGTCTTCCACCTCTCAAAGAACGACTAAAAGACCTTCTCAAAATTTATATTTCATACTATCGCAAGCTACTTCTCACGCCCGACTCCATTACTGAGCTGCTCGAAAATGGCATATTCAAGAGTGATGATATCAAACACGGTGCGCATAACGTCGCTCACATTATCATCTCGCTCGCTCAGCTTCAGCGTTATGTTTTTTTCGATGCTGCCAACTGTACTAGCAAAATCCCGCGAGAAGAAAGCAAACGCTTCGCCCAGCAACTTCTACACGACCTCCAGGCGATGGCTCCTAATATAGATGACCTCGCCAAGGCGATGCCCGAGATTAAAAAAGAAGTCTGGCGTCTTCTCGAGCCCGAGACAACCACACAGCGCGCGACAACACTGCAACTCCAGCGTGATAAGTCTGGTGTGGCAGCGCTTACCTATAAAACTGAAAATATTGATCCAGAAGACCTACTCAATGAATTAGTCACACAATGCATTCATCTCCGCTATGATAAGAAAAAAGATCCTACTCTACGCCAAGCTCAGCTCACTGAATGCTTAGAGCGCTTACGGTCCCTTGTTGATGATATGACCGCTCAGCGACGTGATACATTTGCCAAAGAATTCGCCAATCCAATACTGCGCAGCAAGCCACAGACCTTGCTGTCACTACATCATGCTTTCTATAGCATTTTGCAGGTCTATAATGCAAGCGGCTCCGACGAGGACTATGAGCGACTTATTGCACTGGCTAGCTTTTATCGATCTACCATATATACCACTATCATCGGCTCGGTACCACCCCTGCCAAGCCAAGATATAGTGCCGCTTTCGCCAGAGGAGCGTACGCGCGATATACAGGTAAGCACGAACACGTACGGCATCGAGAAAAAGCTTCTATCTGAGATCAACACATTTCTCTATGCCAAGAAGTTTGATAAAGCATGCGAGCTCGAGCAATATCTCGTTAATCCCTATATTCGTGCCATTGCCGACACTTATTTTATCCAATACAACCAAGATCCAACGGGCCATAGGCAAGAGCGCGTCCGTCAGTATGTGATAGATGAGCACGATGCGCCTTTCTTAGAACAGGACTCCGATGATTTCGTCGTTAATAAGCTCAACACTGGGCGCATTGCTTTCGACGAGACAGTTCGTCAGCGTTATATTGCACTAGCTCAGCAATCGATCATTAGCGACAAAGTTGACTTCAAGGCACATGGTGTACTTGATACATTACTCAAATATAATGAGAAACACCCTGATACAGCAATCAACCTTGATCCTATACGCCACGCCATTTGGGATAGAGTGCGTGCTACTACACAAATGAAGAATGGTATCAACACCGCTTCAGATATGTATCTCAGCCAAAAGAACTATCTAGATTTTCTTAAGAAATGTGGCGATACAGACAAAGTTCATAGCTGGATTCGCTACCAATACCTCGATAATCCAACACGTGAAACTGCTCAGCTCTATTTGCGCTTTCTCCCCTTCGACCTCCAACCATTCATGACGCTGCTCGAAACAACCGCAGAGCACGACCCACGCATCCCAACGAAACACTGGAATAGCGTCTTTGATAATCTCCGCTACATCTCTTGGGCACTTTCTCGATAGTTCTCTAATATCGCTACAGCAGATACTACAAGGCTATTGAGATACAGGGTAAAAATCTATTACAGCAATTACACCGCGCGCCGCCCCTCGAGTGCGTGGCCGAGGGTTATTTGGTCGGCATATTCAAGGTCAACGCCAACGGGAATGCCGCGGGCCAAGCGCGTCATCCGTACCGTTAGGCCCGCCTCGGCAATGTGCCGCTGCAAGAAGAGCGCAGTCGACTCGCCCTCCACACTTGCATTGGTAGCAATGATCACCTCTTCTACTGCATCATGAGTAATCCGCTCCAGCAGCTCGGGGATGTGCAATTGCTCTGGCCCTACCCCATCAATCGGTGAGATGACACCACCCAGTACGTGATACGTCCCTTTGTAGTGGCCAGTGCGCTCCAGCGCCACGATGTCGAGCGGCTCCTCCACCACAGCAATCTGCTTGCGATTGCGCTCTGGGCTGCTATAGAGTGGTGAAACATCTTGGTCAGGATCCATCAGAGCAAAGGTGACAGGGCAAGTTGCAACAGCAGTGTGAAGCTGCGTGATAGCCTGGGCAATCCCCTGGCTCGTCCGTCCATCGGCTCGCAGCAAAAAATACGCATAGCGCTCCGCCGTACGCGCGCCCACTCCTGGCAGGCGCCCCAGCTCGTCTATCGCCCGCTGTAGAGCATGAGGCAGAATATCTGCCATACTGGCTAGAACCCGAGGTTGCCAAGCCCACCCATCAGTGGCTGCATTTTCTTGGCAGCAATCTCTTGCGCCTTGGCCATACCATCGCGGATTGCAATCTCGATCCAGTGCTCCAGCTGGTGGATGTTATCCAGGTCTACCTTAGTTGGGTCGATCTTCACACTCTTAATCTTCAGCTCGCCAGTGATCTGCACAATCACCGCGCCATCGCCTGCCTCGACCTCCACAATCTCCTTCGCTAGTGCCTTCTGCGCCTTGCGCAAGTCATTCAGCATCTTCATTTGGTTCATACCCATTGCCATACTTCTTCATTTCCTCCGTTTCTTGGCTGTCGTACTCGATTTATTATACATGATTTGGTGGATGGCTGGAAGGGATACCTGTTCGCCCAGTACCTCTTATGCCCATTATTGGGAGATTGCCACCAAATGAGAAGTCATCAACCACCACGCACGCTTTGAGCGTGATGAGGATGACACGCCTCACAGTCCAACACACATGATTCGACTATATCCAGCGCAACAAGCACACCATGATATCCGTCTCGAATCGATTACTCGTCCAGGCACTACACACAACTCAGCATGCGCACAAGCCAAGCTTCTACGACATAATACCCTGCTCTACCAGCCAACGGTAGTTCCAGCCATCGTTCGATTCGGTTTTATAACTCCAGAAAAAGTGGGCATCAGCGCTGGCAAAGGCTGATTGCTGCGCCAGAATGTAGGCGGTAATCGTCGGCGGGGTCATGGCAATAGCGGGTGGCAAAATCGCGCTCCATTCACCAATAATGGTTGGGCGCTGCAACGACTGGTGCATGTGGGTAAATTCATCCACAATACTCGCGTGCTGATCATAATCCACCAGCGCCAAGTTGGCCGCCCCAAAGCACTGGTAGTGGTGGATATCCAGCCAATCACGGGGCTGCGCCCGGCGCCACCGCGGCAGCTGGTAGGCGTCACTGATAATAATGCGCGTTGTGGCCGGCACAATGCGGCGCAACCGGCCAGTTGTGCGGCGCGACCACAGCCGCAGCAGCCAGTGCTGCAGCCAGTTCTTGGTAAAGGGTTCGTTCAGGAGCTCAATCCCCCAGAGCTGCGGGCTTGTACCATAGCGTTCGGCAAGCTGCATGAGGATACGGCGGGTTGCCCGGCGGTTTTTGGCCTGGTACCAGCCGGTTTGTGGCATGCGGTTGCCACTCCCACTGTGGTCGCCCAAATTCTGCGCACCCGGCGCCGCATGCAAATCAAGCAAGACGCGCATATGGTATTTTTTGGCCATTGCAAAGCACCAGTCCAGCTGCTTGGTAGCCTCGCGGTAGCCATCCTGGCTTTCTAGCACCCAGTAACCAACCGGCACGCGCAGTGCCTCGATACCGTGCGCATGCAGCCAGGCGAAGTCCGCTTCGGTCATAAATTCCTGCCGGTGCCTAGCAATGTGCTCCGGGCCGTTTGGTTGCATCATCAGCTGATGCTCGTTGCTCGCATCGGTGCCCGCAAAGACCGACGGCGTCATCCAGCGCTCAAGCACCAGCCACCCACCCAAGTTAACACCGCGTAATGGTTTATGCATATGCTTTATTATAGCAGGATGGGAGCTAGATCATAGATGAAAGGATGTACGTCTGTATCATATAAAAATGACTCCAACGAGCCATCATAATAAATCCATGGTGACCCTACAAATATAAATGTGGAACTCCTTTTTCGTGATTTGTTTGCGTTGCATGATCGTTTCAAGGAGCTGGGTATGGTCATTAAAAATGGCGAGGTGCATTTGCCGGATTTGGAGGAGCGCGATGTTTAATTTGCGAAGATCATATTCAAAATTCTATGACCAAAACACTTTCGACGACCAGTTTATGCGTGACTTACAAAAGGCCCGAAAAAGCATTATCATCGAAAGTCCGTTTCTCAGAACTGTCCGAGTCGAAAAATTTATTCCAATATTTCACCGGCTCAAAAAGCGCGGCGTGACAATATTACTTAACACCAAACCACTTGAAGAACACGACGAAATATACAGACTACAAGTCCAAAAATCTCTGAGTTTACTACAATCAGTAGGCGTCAAAGTGCTTTTTACAGTCAAACATCACCGCAAATTAGCCATCATCGACAGAGAAATTATTTACGAAGGTAGTCTAAATATTTTTTCGTATCGCGATAGTTGTGAGATAATGAGAAGGACAGCATCTGTGCTTGAGGCGGAAATGTTGATAGATTTTATCGGCTTAAATAAATTTATGGAGGTGAAATAATTATGAACGACGAGGATACAATCAAGAATCTTCATCTGTACGAAGACGAAGAAACGATTCAGAAAACGATCCATTACCTGGAGCTTCACGACCCAGAAAATGCCAACCGCGAATACGCGGTCGGATTTCTGAAATTTATGCAGCGATTTGCGCATGTTGCGAGTAAGAGCGAGGGGTTTGATTTTGAGGGGTTTTTGGAGAGGTATAAGAAGCAAGGCAGCGATTCTTAATAGACTTCAGCGTGCTAAAAAATTACACCCAGTAGCGTGCCCCGCTCATCCTTGTCGTTAAATCTTGCGATAGTGTATTTACTAAGATTATCGGTAAACTCCTTCGTCAGATAGTCATACGGTATGTACCCAGAATTCATAGAGCAAATATACTGAAAATCCAATGATTCAGCCTTGTTACTAGAAATTTCTAAAGCTTTTGCTACCTGTCTAGGATCTACGTCTGCAAATATTTTTGAGTCGTGAAATAGGGGAAATTCTCTGTGGCGTATGGTAGACCAATACTCAGCTAGCATAAGATCGTAACAGAACACCTTCATACTGCTAACACCGTCACTGCCGGCTTTTTTAATATCAATTTTAAACTTATAACCCCCTTTATCTACATCGATAGAGAGTGTCCCAGGCTGTTCATACAAAAATCGAGAGTTTGAATTAAATAAACCTATAGCTGTTGATATGAGGGGTTGGTCTCCGCTATATTCCTGTCGCATCTTTGATATAATGCTGCTAATATCTATTCGTATACTATCAATCCTTGACTTTATCTCTGTGAGTCGAGCGATTCTACTCTCTATGTCTGCTATCTTAGCCTTGCTTTTGTTGACTTCATCTTGAAGCTTTGTATACTCATCAAGGGCTCCGTGTGTCTTTAGTATATTTAAGTATCCAGCTCTCTCATTTGAGAGTTTTTCCATTTTACTATCTAAAGTTCTGTTTTTTGTTATGTATAGTTCGATCTCACTTTCTAGATAATTTCTCCTATTAAGTACTACGTCTCTGTGAAAATTAATCACCTCATCGAGTGTGCGTAGAGAGGATTTTTCAAAGACGGCGCCCGCTGCTTCGTATATTTGCTCTATTTTTATATCATCACCGTTTTCATTTTTTAAACTGTCTTTGTATCTCTCTACTATTTGAGAGTTTATAGTGATTTCATTGATAATATCGTGGATTTCTTTAGTTAAAGTGTCTGCTTTAGCCTGTATATCTCTATAGTCTTCGTGAACTTGAAAATTTTCTAGTCTTTTCATCTTCTCCGCAAGTTGCAACTCAACGTCTATTTTCTCTGAATTCAAATCACCCACCGTACCCCCAAACGCATCAAAAGCACCTGTTTCAATGGCTTTGTTTGCATTATCTAATTTATTAAATTCAGATTTAAGTTGCGAGAATTTGACAGATAGTTGCCAATTTAATCCTAGTAAAAAAGCAGTATTGTTATTTCTAGATAGCGCTTTCTGCCGAGCAAAGCACAAGAAAGGGTCAGAGAACGCGCCATCATCAGTTCTCATGAAGTATGACGCTAATGTGCGATACGTAGGGTGATTGCTTTTATCTTTTACTTCACGCACACTAAGGCCAAACAGCTTCTCTCCTAGGATTAAGCAAACTTCATCTGCGCTAATATCTTCAACTCCTAGCGCCTCTACATATTTCTTATGATCGTTTACTGCCCGCTTAAGAACAGTCTCTTCTTCGTCTATCTTGATAGTCAAGCTGAATACCCAGTCTTTCATCTCTTCTTTTTTAAGAGTTTTTGACGGCTTGCTTCCCAGGCAATAATTTACAATTTCAAGTAATAGCGTTTTACCTAAGCCATTAGTAGAATGTTTGTCGCTGGAATCTTGGTCACGGTCGGCCATGATTATATTAAAACCTTTACGAAATTGTATGGTTTTAAAACTGCTTTTATTTGCGCTTAATTTAACTAATTTCATGTTTTTTATTTTTTTCGATTACTCCATTATTATACAGTATAGCTCCAGAGGAGTACAGTAACACCAGAGCTGCAATAAACTTCTCAAACGTACCTATTTCTTCATACACTTTCACTTTGCTCCATAATGAACTCACTGTTTCAACTGAATCTATGCTTTGAAGAAGTATTGCGCCAACTCCAATGACCGAAAACCCCACGCGAATAGTTTTATCTGGAAGTATTATCATTTTTCAAACACCTCACATAGCTGAAAATAGTAGGCTACTATTCCGTAAGCTGCAGCCATATGACGAGGGTTGCTACTGTCATTAGAGGCTGCTTGCACTAGAGAATAAAATATAGCATCCCCATCGTCAGTATCTCTTCTTAAATCTTTATACTTTTGTACAAAAAATATCCTTAATTTTTCTGGATAGTCTTCGCTGGCATTTTTGTTTAAAAAATCATCAATCAGCGATACAGAAGCCATACCCATTTTTAACATTTGCTCTGTCTGTGGGCTTAGACTATTCTTATGCACTTTATGCTTTATGGGTATCAGTCTAAAGTCCTCATTATCGTATTTCAAAGGAGGGTTATCTATTATGTGTCGAAGAGCTTCCTCGAGTTCTCTAAATGTGATTGTCGGCAAGCTCCTCTTTATGGCTCGCTCAATGCGCTCCTCATGTAAGGATTTGATTTCATGAAGATAGTCAACAGAGTATTGTGCTGCACTCTTATCAATAATAGTGTGACATGTTGGACAGAGAAGAATAAGATTATTATAGGAATGACGTTCGATATCACTCTGACTGTCATCGTAGCGTGCAGAATTCGGCCTATGCCCCTTAATATGAGCCATTTCTCCTACAGGAATCAGTGTGTCAGTTTGACGCTCAACTACTAGGTTATTGCACATTGCACAGAGACTGCCACTTTTTGCCCATAGAATTTTCATGCTTGATTGAGGAATACTCATTTGTCTATTATTGTATCACTCGATACTGCTTGTGCCTAGCTGAAGCCTCATATTTCATCTATCATTGGCTCCGCCTTAATCTGCGACTTTTTCTTCGACTGCTTTTTGGTTTTGGCGGCTTTTCTTGACGAAGTCCCGATAGAACTTTTTCGCGCAGAAACCTCTTCTCGTTTCTTGGCGAACCCTTTGCGTGAATGCTTAATAATTTCATCTCGTACTGTTTCATCGCCTTCATTTTCAAGCAATAAAGTTTGTCCTGATAGCGGCTCTTGCGCATTAACCGCCGCTAGTCGAGCATAGTAATTGTATGCTGGTAGATTGCTGATTTCGCCCGGCTCAATATATGGACTAAACATCGGCAGCAAACGCTGCTCATCCTGTGGGTTGCCAGTTCGGAAGCAAATGATCGTACCGACATTTGCCAAGATTATATTTACCGTTTGCTGTTCGCTTTGCTGCGAAGTGGATTGCTCAGCCATAATCATAAAGACGCGATATTTGCGGCTCTCGGATAGCATTTGCACAAATGACGTCGTGGCGAAATTCTGAAACTCATCGACATACAAGTAGAACGTCCGCCGCTCCGCCTGTTTGATGCGGGCGCGACGGAGACTTGCGAGCTGGAGCTTCGCAAGTGCGGTGATTCCAAATAGCTCAGATGTGTCTTCGCCGAGCAAACCTTTGGACAAATTGCAAATAAGTATTTTCCCCGAGTTGATAATATAGTCAAAATCAATTGTCGATTTTGGTTGCTCGAGAATTTGCCGAGCTGACGCCGAAAATAAAAACCGCCCAATTTTCGCCGTAATTCCCGCCGACATCTTTACCTTCTGCATGTCGCCAGCTTTACCAAACTCGTTTTTCCAGAAATTTATCAAGTTTGTATCGTCAAGATTTTTGACAACACTGCGGCGATATTTCGGGTCATTTAGCAAATCAAACACAGTAAAAAGCGTGGAATTTTCCTGCGTGAGTGCGGTTTGAATGGTGTTGCGCAAAATGTATTCGATACGATGCCCGCCCGAGTCCTCGTCACTAAAGATTTTTCGAAAAATCGACACAATCGACTCGGTGATAAGATCTTTTTCGCGCATCAATTCGCTGCCGTCTAGCCCGGGCGCTAGCTCCAACAAATTCAAGCCAATCGGATAATCCAAATCATCAGGGTTGAAATAAATCACATCGCTGAGGCGCTCCGGCGGAACGTGCCGCAAAATCGTCTCCGCCATATCGCCATGCGGGTCAATTACAGCCACGCCTTTGCCGTTACAAATATCTTGCATAATTTGATATTGCAGCATCGTAGTTTTGCCGCTGCCCGTGCCGCCGATGATATACTGATGGCGCTCGCGCTCAACTTCCGTCAAGCCAATCGGCGTCACTGTATTGTGGTGACGATTTTCACCAATAACCACATCAAACTTTTCTGACTGCTTGAGTGAAATTGGCGCAGGCAGCGTGCGGCTGAGCGAAGTTATCAGATTGTCGGTTTTACTATGATAACTTGAAGGAAAATGAAACAAGCTAGCAAGTTCGCTTGAAGCGAGGATCATGGAGCTATTTTTACGCAGCGATGGCAGGCGCTTTATGGATGCAAGAATTAGCAGGTTATTCAAAATCGGCAGACGATACTTCGCCTTGAGTGATTGGTATGGTGGCGTACTAAAACCGTCCAGCGCGGACTTAAGCGCGGCGATATGTCTCTTCGACTCCGGGCTATTTACTATGACGCGGAGGTTGACGCGAAATAGCGGACGAGTCACTTTTTGATGCATAGTTTCCATTAGTTCTAATTCAAAAGCGCTGAGCATGCGCGCCGGGCGGTCGTCTCGCGGCGTTCTAGTTTGTTGCCGTGAAGGTGTAGTTTTTGAATCGTAATAATTACGATGACTGGTTGTCATGCTAGCATGAATTTCGCTGACGAGGTCGGTTACGCCAGAAGAAATTTTACCAAAGAAGTTAGCCAGCTTGCCGATAATCGATAGATTTTTGCCGCTAACATATTGCAAAATGTTTTCATTTCCGAGAATTTTATGCGACAAAATTTCTGCTTCGCGTAAGCGTGTCGGTGTTGTTATGAGCTGCAAAATAATCTCCTCGTCGTCACTTAGCATAGTCATTGCGCCAATTACATAGCTGAGTGGATCGCGTTGCTCCAGTCTCGAATTTATAGCTAGCGGCAAAACATAATGCCCAGTTTCTCGAAATTCAATGACTTGGTAATTATCACCACTCTTCCGCTCAACCGCGCGAACTTTTGAGTCAGCGATGTACGAGGTAATCGCTTTTTGCATGTTCGCAGCGTGACGCTGCTCGACTTGCACCAAATACCGCACGCCGTGCTTTTTAGTTGATGTAATTTCAAAGCTCATAACTGGCGACCGACCAAGTAGTTTTTCTTTGAACGAGCGCGCCGCTCTATGTCCATGAATGACCGAAAATAATTGCTCGGTTGCTTCGGGTGTTTTGGCGACTGTGGCGGGTGGTGTGATTTCTAGCCAAGCCATTTCTCGTGTTCGTAAATATTGACGATTCAAAACAAAGCGAACCACCAACCACAAAATGGCTGCACTAATCGCAAGCGCGACCGCACCTAAAACTATCGACCCAAGCCATAAGGCGGCGGCGAGGTAATCGGCTGTGGATTCCACGGCTGTGCTCCTGGTTTATTATGAATAAATTTATACGACTTAGCGGCTTCTTTGGAAAAAGTGCGCTGCGACACCACATTCAAACCGCGCGCGTTCATTTCGGAAATTTTCCAATCGCCGTTGATTTGATTAACTTCTATCACATACGCAACATGACCATAAGGACCTTCATCGGTCTGGAAAACTGCGCCAGCCGCTGGCGTATCGTTGACGATATAGCCGTCACGCTTGGCGTTATCATCCCAGGTATTAGCGTTGCCCCAAGTGTTCGGGATCGGACTGTTTGCCCACCGGCGCATCGCATACGCCCACCACGTACAGTTGCCCCAGGCGTAAGTGTTTCCGGGCATCACGCCGCCGTTATAAAAACCACGTTCTTCCGCCGCTTTGGCGCTCGGCGCGTTTGCTAAAAAGCTCATTGCCGGCAAGCCAAGCGATGAAATGGCTAAAATCGGAAACATCAAAATAAGCAACAAAGTGGCGATGATTATGGCCAGAATTTTCTTAATGCTGAAGCCAAAATTTGTAAACAAAACTGCCGCGCCGTTCATGATATATACAACTCCGCAGGGTTAGTCGTGATGAGCGGATGTTCTTTTTCGGCTGCCACAACTTTAACGGCGACATGGTTTTGGTCGGCGATAAGCAGAGCATCGCCTCGCTCGCAAGTGAGCAGAAGGCTTTGCTCATATTCACTGAGGTTAAATTCGTTAACCACGCCTTTGATAGTCGTTGTATCCTGGCGCATTAAAATTCGCAGCGCGCTTTGCGAAGCGATGGCGCGGCCGTATTCACTTTTGAGAAAGTCATTGGCTTGTTGCGATATAATTGACACACCGAGGTAATATTTGCGTGCCCGCCGCACCAGTCCCGCCACGAATCGTGCCGATTCCTCGTGTTGCAGCAAAATCCAACCTTCGTCGATAATCAACAGCCGCTTTTCTGGCTTAGCCATGACTTGATTTTTCACAAAATTAGAGATAATTAACATCATAATTTGGCGCAAATTTTCTGGCAAATCTTTGATATCAAAAATGACCAAGCGGTTGTCTAATTTAACATTTGTTTGCGCATTGAACACGTCCGCCAGTGAGCCGGAAATATATTTTTCTAACTTTTCGCACAACTTTAGCTGACCTAATTTTCGAAGTTCCGCGTATAAATCTTCTAAAAGCGGCGGTTTGGTTTTTGACTTTTTGTAGATTTTCAAAACCGCTTTGTCGATGGCGGCTTTTTCACGCGCCGTTAGACTTTCAGCCATCAAACAGATTACGTCCATTAAATCTTGTGTATGTTCAGATAGATCGCTGATTTCGTGAACGGTCGTTGCTAGGTCGAAAGGGTTAATTTTCTGTTTACTTTTGGCGGATAATTTTATGTACGTACCTTTTACCGACTCGGCGAGGCGCTTGTATTCACGCTCTGGGTCGATGACGATGACGCGCGTGCCTTGCATGAGTTGGCGTAAAATTTCGACTTTGGTGGTGTAGCTTTTGCCAGCACCCGACTGCGCAAAGGTGATTGAGTTAGCGTTGTGCAAACTAAACCTATCCAAAATAACCAACGAATTATTTGATTTATTGACGCCGTAAAGGATGCCAGATTCCTGTACCAATTCTGATGACATAAACGGAAAAGTCAGGGCTGCGCTGGAACTATCGAGATTGCGCTTTTGCGCCAGCTGGTCTTCGCCGCGTGGCAAAATTGACTGCAATGCTTCCAGCTGCTGATAGCGCGCCACTTTTGAGTAAAACAGTCGTGCCGATAGATTCGCTTCAAGCAGCTTGGTGGTTTTATCAAGTTCTTCTTTGGTCTCAGAGCGGATGCAAATGTATATCGCCATTTGGAATAATTTTTCCTGACCACGCTGAATTTTATCGCGCAAATCAATCGCCGATTCAAGCGGGTCGGTAATCTCTGAGCCAACGATCCGCCCTTCGCGCATCATCGCTCGGCGTGTGGACTCAAGCTCGGTAATTTTACGATTTAGTTTTGGCAGTGCGGCCCGTGCGTCTACTTCGTACAGATGATAACTAATATCAATATCGTGATTAAAATGAATCAAACTATCCATCCAATCCGAACTCGCTACAAACGGATATCCAGAAATAAACAGCGTACGCATATACACGCCATCAATGCAAAGATAATCAACATTTTCTTCCAGCCCAGCGTAGGATAAAATATCTAGCGCGTCCTGCTCGCCAAATGTGATACTGAGCTCTTTTTGCTGATCTTCGCGCTGACGGTCGCGGTGGCGTTTCGGGGCGCTAATTGTGTCACTGATTCTTTTGATAAAGGTTGGTATGCGTGATTTTTTGATCATTTAATTTCTCTCCCGTCTCGCACGAGTGCCGTGTGAATTGTTTGCAAAGCGTGTTCAGTTAGCGGCTGAATTTTTGCTTGCGCCGGGCTGTAAAAACTGTAGAATAAATCAAGCACTTCGAGGCTATCTAGCTGATCAGCGCGCATGCCGAGCCGCGCCATACCTTTGGCGATAATATCAATACGGAGTTTGAGTTGTTCGCGAATTAAATCAAAATCAGCTTTGTTGTCGGTCGGTCGAAAAGGAATGATGATATAAAAATGCCGGGTCAAAATCTTGTTGTCAGTGATCAGCAAACGAATAAATTCATCGTAATTTTTCAGTTGAGTTTTATAGACAGGAATCGTCTCGGCGCTTAATCGATGACTCAAATCCTCTAAATATCCGTCCATATCAATTTCGCGCGTGCGTACTAAAATTTGAATCGGCCAACCAATCGAATTGAGAAAACTTTCGTAGGTATCAATAATTGCGTCTTGCTCATCCTCGCTACGCAGTTCAAAATTCAGCGCCGAAACGGACAAAATTGCCCGATAATTATTCTGTGGCAATAACAAAATTCCGTCGCGCACACCCTTTAACGCAATTTGCCGCCTGGCGCTAGATTTAGCGTTTGACTTTCGTAAACCGAACATGCAAACCTCCTTTCTTGTCAGTTTCAAAACGAACATCAGCGGTTGGATCATCTATAATTTGGCGGGTTTTGATGGTTGATATGTCATCTAATTTTTCTGGCTTTTGCGGCTTTTCGGTTGGTTGGTCTATAGTCTCTTCATCTTCAAGCGAAGTACTTTTATACTCATTACGAAACGCAGTAGTGTTTTTATCAAACAAATAATATTTTGGTCGTAAATTGTAGCGCAACACCGCCACCAACCAAAGCACGATGATTTTACCTTTAACGCGAATCGACAAAATTCCACAAACGATCAAACTTAACGCCATCAAAACGTATTTATAAAGCGCGCCGTTCATGACTGGTGACAATAGCGTAAAAATTCCCGCGCTCAAGAAAACAGGAACCATCAAAAGTATGATTTGCGAAAAACCAAGTTTGCCGATAATCCGGTCTTCTACTGTAGTAACCTGCGCGGGAACGACTGTCGTTTTCATGATTTTTTACCTCGTTGTTTAGTCGATTTTGTTTTCGAGCCGGCGCGGTAGGTTGTGCCGGTTTTGAGTGGTTTTGACTCGGGTATATTAACAACGGTTGGATTATTTTTGCTGCGCGGATTTACGGCATAGGTTATTTCCGCATCGCCTTTTTTATTCAGATAACTTACTCTCATCGGCGACTTCGTTTGGCGTGCAACCGTTTCGAGAGTCGAGTGAACCCGGGCTTTTTTGACGGCGTGAGTGGTATTCTTCATGCGCTGGGTAGTTTTGTGTGCCACTTTCGAGCCGGTACCCGTCATGTAGCTGACGCCGTTCATAAATTGACCGCCCAGTTTCTTTAGATTGCGCGCACCCATACTAACGAAACTAAATTGCATCATCACGCCTTGAACTTTTAATAAAGTCAGAATAGTTGCTATGCCTGCTACCATCGCCATCAAGGTATCGGGCAGAGCATTGTTGCCGCCAGTGGTCGCCATGCCAGAAAACAGTGACGACGCTAATTGCAAAATAACCACATGGACAAACAAAACGAAAATCGTTGATAGGAATGTCTTCATCGAAGTTTCGGCAAAATCACGAAACCCTGGTGCCAACCACAGCATACTCACCAGCGGCGACAGGACAGTGCCGATGAACAAAGTGATCAAACGCATAACATAATACACCAACAATATGACCGAGCAAATCAGAAAAGCCACCATGACTAGCAGCGCCGCCACGCCCTGACCAGACGTTTTTTCAACAACTTTGATGAGCGTACTCCAGACGGTCGATGCACCCGAAATTTGGTTGACTGCCGAGATGAGAACGTTAGATAAGCTGATGATACCGTCAATCAAAAATATTGAGGTGTTCATCAGCAAAAATATCAGTGCTATACGTGGCAACAAGTGCTTAACCTCAACTTCGTCAAAGCCAAAACTTGACGCGCTCATGACCTGAAACCCGACCAGTGCCACGACTAAAATTAGTAGCACATCAGCGATGCCAACAATCGCCAGCCATAAATTAAACACGGCTTTATTGCTCGCCATCAGCGGTGTTGATTTGGTGAAGAACCCTAATGCGTTCAAAAATGGCGAAGCTATAGCGTTAATGATCGACGACAGCAGCCCCGTTACGGCTTTGATAATCATCTCGATCAAACCGTTGTTTTCTGATTTGGGCGTGACAGCTTGTAGATTCGGTAGGTTTGCATCGTTTGGATTTTGCACCGCTTGATACGAACCATTCAGAATAGAAACTATTGTCACGGCGGCCAGTACGATGACTAACCCAATCACTGCTTTTTTAGCGATGCTTTTTGCGTGCTCCATACGGTCTGGTTTGCCGCTGCTGGTCATGTAAATATAGCCAGCATGCGCCAAAAAGAAAGCACAAGCCAGCGACGCGATGCCCGATAAAATTTTGGCTATCGGGAAAACATAATCACGCACAGTTTTTATGGCGCCAGCTGTATTGGCAAAGAACACTAAATTACTAGTAAAAATATCGACAATGTCGAACATGAGTCCGGTTATCCTCCGAAAGCTTGTCGCGCTAAAGTCGTCACGATATTCGCTAATACAAACGCCGCGATGACAATTGCCAGACCAATCGCCGACCAAGTGATAGTGCGCTTCGCCTTGTCGAGCTGCTCAGGGCTTCCCGAGCTAGTGATATAGGTAAAACCGCCAGCAACGAAAAAGCCGGTCGCTACCAGACCGGCTAGTCCCGCCATCACTTGGATGACGCTTCGTATAAAATTCTCGACATTACTGACACCCGTTGGCGTAGCTAGAGCTACATTCGCCAATACAAGTGGCGCTCCAACCGCGATAAATATTGCCGCCAAACAACATGTTTTTCTTGACACTATAAACTCCCTTTCGCCAGAGTGTGAACTTTGTGTTTACCTCTGTTATTTTTACGTTAGCAGACATTAATCTACTTGGCAAGACAGCACTTAAAAGTCTGCTGCGGTCACGTCAGTGTGTTAGTTTCTGGGAGGTTTGTTAAATTTATAGAGGTGCAATCATGTTTTAGTTTGAGTCAAAAATTAAATTAACGAACTTACTAAAAATGATATTTGACTGCTAACTTTACACCAATAAAAATTACAAGTAAACTAAAAACATGAGCAAACTAAAATCTGAAAAGGTTGTTATATCTTCGCCACTATCGTTTAT
>ERZ773100.67-NODE-67-length-68600-cov-8.865709_pt1 | contig 68600 bp, 59 predicted proteins | sample MGYA00511119_ERZ773100 | MGnify/ENA primary metagenome ERZ773100 (study PRJEB29015, sample SAMEA2738000) | human oral metagenome | biome: human oral; feature: human-associated habitat; material: dental | place: China | collected 2111 ...
CTGGTGTTCCTCCTAATCTCTACGCATTTCACCGCTACACTAGGAATTCCACTTTTCTCTCCTGCACTCAAGTTTAACAGTTTCCAATGACCCTCCACGGTTGAGCCGTGGGCTTTCACATCAGACTTATTAAACCACCTGCGCGCGCTTTACGCCCAATAATTCCGGACAACGCTTGCCACCTACGTATTACCGCGGCTGCTGGCACGTAGTTAGCCGTGGCTTTCTGGTTAGGTACCGTCTCTTACATGTATAGTTACTACATATCCATTCTTCCCTAACAACAGAGCTTTACGAACCGAAATCCTTCTTCACTCACGCGGCGTTGCTCCGTCAGGCTTTCGCCCATTGCGGAAGATTCCCTACTGCTGCCTCCCGTAGGAGTCTGGGCCGTGTCTCAGTCCCAGTGTGGCCGATCACCCTCTCAGGTCGGCTATGCATCGTCGCCTTGGTAGGCCTTTACCCCACCAACTAGCTAATGCACCGCAAAGCCATCTCATAGTGTTAGCATAACCAACTTTCAAACATCAACCATGCAGTTAATGCTGTTATCCGGTATTAGCTATCGTTTCCAATAGTTGTCCCAGTCTATGAGGCAGGTTCTTTACGTGTTACTCACCCGTTCGCCGCTAAGTTTTTCTAGTGCAAGCACCAGAAAAACTTCGCTCGACTTGCATGTATTAGGCACGCCGCCAGCGTTCGTCCTGAGCCAGGATCAAACTCTCCAAATAATTTTGTTTAGCTTGATTAGCTCTTTAAAAAGTTTTATAGTTTCTTTTCAAAACTGTCCTTTTTGGAATTAACGTTGACTTAATTCGTTTAGTTTTCAATGTTCAAGTTTGTTGCGTTAGCAACTTTTATATCTTATCATTTTTATTTTTTTTTGTCAATAGTTTTTTTAAACTTTTTTTAACTTATTTTAAAATGACTTTGTCTTTCTTCAAGACTTTTCTATTCTATCATCTACTTTTCCCTTTGTCAAGGTGGTTTCTTCTTTTTTCTTAACATTTACTTAATTAAAATTAACGATTGTTCGACTTTTAAACACTGATTTTTGAAATTTTTTTAAATTATTTCCCAAAAAATAGAAAGAAAAAAGCAGGTAAAATATTCTTCTATCCTACCTACTTCTTTCTATAAACTTTTTATCATTATTTTCTTAATAACGCAATATTAAGTTCTAATAATTGTTCTAAGTCTACCGGTGATGGAGCTTGAGTCATTGGATCTGCAGCTGCTGCTGTTTTAGGGAACGCAATAGTATCTCGTAAATTATCACGACCTGCAAGTAACATTACAAATCTATCTAATCCTAATGCACACCCTCCATGTGGTGGAACTCCATATTCAAAAGCATCTAATAAGAAACCAAATTGAGATTTCGCTTCTTCTTCACTAAATCCTAACGCTTTAAACATTGATGATTGAACGTCTTTATCGTAAATACGGATACTTCCTCCCCCAAGTTCATAGCCATTTAAGACTATATCATATGCTTGGGCATAAGCTTTTTCTGGAGCAGTTTCTAATAATTCCACATCTTCTATTTTCGGCATTGTAAATGGATGATGAGCCGCACTGTATTTTCCACGCTCTTCATCATATTCTAATAAAGGCCAATTCACAACCCATAGGTAATTATATTTATCTTTATCAATTAAATCTAAATCTGCTGCAAGTTTTTGACGTAATGCCCCTAAAGATGCGTAACATACTTTTTTGCTATCTGCTGCAAATAGAATAATATCTCCTACCTCAGCATCAACACGTGCGACTAATTCTTGAGCGACTTCATCAGTAAAGAATTTTGCAATCGCTCCATTTAATCCTTCTTCTGTTACTTTCACCCAAGCTAATCCTTTAGCGCCATAGTTAGCTACATATTTACCTAATGCATCTATATCTTTTCGTGAATACTGTTCAGCACATCCTTTTGCAACAATACACTTAACAGCTCCGCCTTGCTCAACCGCATTAGAGAATACTTTGAAATCTAAGTTTTTAACTAAATCACTAACATCTTTTAATTCCATTCCAAAACGAGTATCTGGTTTGTCACTACCGAATCTTTCCATAGCTTCTTCGTAGTCTAATCTTGGGAATGGTGTTACAACATCAATTCCTTTTACTTCTTTCATAACATGCGCAATAAGACCTTCAATCATAGTAAGAATTTCTTCTTGCGACATAAAACTCATTTCCATATCAATTTGAGTAAAGTCTGGTTGTCTATCAGCACGCAAATCTTCATCACGGAAACAACGAGCAACTTGATAGTATCTGTCAAATCCTGCTACCATTAATAATTGTTTAAATAATTGCGGCGATTGTGGTAAAGCATAAAATTCGCCTGGATGAACCCTACTTGGAACAAGATAATCACGCGCTCCTTCTGGAGTAGATTTTGTTAAAATAGGTGTTTCTACATCAACAAACATATTGTTATCTAAATAGTCTCTTGTTGCTTTAGTAATTTTTGAACGTAAGTGTAATACTTCAGCAAGTTCCGTTCTTCTTAAATCTAAGTAACGATATTTCAGACGTAACTCTTCACTAGATAATGAAGCATCATCTAATACGAATGGTAGAGTTTTTGCTTTTGATAATATTTCTAATTTATCAGCAATAATTTCTACTTTACCAGTTGCAATTTTATCATTTACTGTATTTTCATTTCTTAATACAACTTCTCCTTCAATAGAAATAACAAATTCATTTCTTAATGTAGAAGCAAGTTCATGTAATTCATTATTTTTTTCACCAGAAAAGACACATTGTACTACACCCATTCTATCTCTTACATCTATAAAAATTAAATTACCTAGGTCACGTCTTTTACTTACCCAACCTTTTACTACTACTTTCTTTCCAACATATTTTTCATCAATACGTCCTGCATATTCTGTTCTTCCGTATGCACTCATTACTTTTCTCCTCTCAACTTTTCTTCTAAATATTTTATAATATTTTCTCTTTTCACAGTTTCTTGATTAAATGTTTCCATATCTTTTACAACATATTCACCATTTTCTAATTCACTTTCACCTATTATTACAGAAAGTTTCGCTTTGTAACGATCAGCAATCTTCATCTGTACTTTCATTTTCTTATCGAAATAATCATTTTGAGCTTTGTATCCTGCTAAACGCAAATCATTCGTAAGTTTTACCGCTGCATCTCCAGCTTTTTCTCCCATTGACACAACAAATAAATCAATTGTATCATCGATAGGAAGTGTGATGTTCTCACTCTCTAACGCAAGCAATAATCTTTCTATACTTAAAGCAAACCCGATACCTTTTTTATCTTCCGGTCCTTCTAGTAATTTTACTAAACCATTATATCGACCACCACCGCAAAGAGTTTTTAATTCTACTTCTGGGTTATCTATCATAATCTCAAATGCCGTATGAGTATAGTAATCCAGACCACGAACTAAATTATGATCTATTTCGTACTTGACACCTAGCGCATCTAAATGTCTAAGTACTTCTGCAAAATACGCTTTTGATTCTTCTCCTAAATACTCTAATAATCTTGGTGCTGTTTTTATAAGTTCATGCTCAGCGTCCACTTTACAATCCAATATTCTCATTGGATTTTTATAAAGACGATTGTTACAATCTTCATCGAACTCATGGATTCTAGGCTCAAAATGTTTAATCAATGCTTCATTATATGCTCTACGCTCTTCTGGATTTCCAAGCGAATTAATACTCACTTTAATATTTTCAATTCCAAACATTTTATATATGTTATACGCTAAACTAATAACCTCTGCATCAATTTTTGGGCTTTCATCTCCTATAACTTCAACTCCATATTGAACGAATTGACGGTAGCGTCCTTTTTGTTTTCTTTCATATCTAAACATCGGTCCTACATAGTATAACTTCTGTGGTTGAATTGTTTGTGCAAAAAGCTTATTTTCTATATAAGAACGAACTGTTCCCGCTGTTCCTTCTGGTCTCAAAGTTAAAGAACGATCACTTTTATCCATAAAAGTATACATTTCTTTTTGGACTATATCTGTTGTATCCCCAACACCTCTACTAAAAAGTTCAGTAGACTCAAACATAGGTGTTCTTATTTCTTCATAACAAAAATCACTACTTATTTTTCTTAATTTTTCTTCAATATATTGCCATTTTCTACTTTCCTCAGGCAAAATATCTTGAGTTCCTCTAGGCATTGATATTACCATATTAAAGCTCCTCTCATTACTTAATTACTTGTTCTATTAACGTACTCTAATATAAAAATCGCCCCTCATAGTCATTTAACTACATGGGACGATTGCTAATTTCGTGGTGCCACCCTAATTTATATCAGAATACTGATATCTCATTAAAATCTTTTAAGTTTTGCAAAAAGTGTTTCTTTATCTCAATCATTTATATTTAATCTTTCAGCCAAAGGATTAAACTCTCTATAAATAAAAACATGAAATAATATCTTTTTACTTTATAATTGTCACAGTTTATTTAAATATATTATACCAAACTTACTATATTGTCAAGATATTACTAGATATTTTGTATACTATTATTTTTAAATTTTAAAAATGAAAACCCTCTATCTTGATTTTTATTATTAAACAGTATAAAATAAGGAATACATAGACAGAAGAAAGGAGCCTCAATATTATTGAAAAAATTTATTTCTATTTTAATACCAATTTTATCAATATTTTTACTAGTAGGAGGAACATATTTCTACATCAATTATGGTAGTAAAAATATTAAAGAGGAACACTCCAAGTATTTGGCATTAATAAATGATAATCATGATTTTACGGCCGGATTAAAAGGGTTAGAATCTCTTACTACAGAAAAAGCAAAAGAAACTTTAAAATATATCAATCAAGAAGTAGAAATTGCAAGCGATTTGAAAAACATTGATGATCAACTTAAAAATACTGATATAGATTTTGCCAAAGACTTACTTGAGGAAGCAAAAAAATTAGATACCAATAAAGTTTTTGACAAAGCTATTTCATATTTTAACACTAATATAGAAAACTATAATAAAGCTAAAAATGAAATTGAAGAATTAGATGAAACAGCGAATAATTTAGATGAACAAATAGAAAAAATTGTCAACAAATATCATTTTGATTATAGTAATATTCGTGATACTTTACTTGACTTAAATAACAAAAATAAAGCTGCACATACTCGCGATGGCAAAAAGAAAAATACGAACACAAAAAATAAAGATGATTCTAGTACTAAAAAAACCTCTTCAAAACCTAATACTCAAATTCATCCACGTATCGTAGGTCAACAAGCGCCAGAAACATACAATACTATTAGATTTACTCAAGAGGGCAGTACAAGTCGAAATATTATAGAAAACGAATTAAAAGGTGACATAGCAAACTTCACTAATGAACAAATAGACGAAGCTATTGCGAGATACAACGCAAAAAATAATGGTTAGCAATTTGCTAACCATTATTTTTTATTTTTCTACAGCAATTACTTCTATTTCTATATTACCGTTTAATGGTAAAGCTGCAACCTGAAAAGCTGATCTAGCTGGTAATACGTCATTAAATTGCTCAGCGTATACTTTATTGACTTCTGCAAAATCTGCAATATCTTTTAGTAAAACTAATGTTTTTACAACATGATTCATCGAACTTCCTGCTTCTTCCAATACCGCTTGAATATTTTTGAATACTTGTTTAGCTTCTTCTAACACACCACCATCTACTAATTTTCCAGTTTCAGGGTTAATTCCTAGTTGTCCAGAACAAAAAATAAGTTCTCCCACTTTATTAGCTTGAACATATGGTCCTATAGCCTTAGGCGCTTTTTCTGTATTTATTTTTTTAATTTTCATTTTAATATTCTCCTTTTATTATTACCTTAATTTATTTTATCACATTAAATGCTATATAAATAACTATATAGTTTTATATTAGAATTAAAAATTATTTCACTTAAAAAAGTGAGTCATGAAAATGACCCACTCTTAAATTTTGTATATTTAGTTTCGAATAATTCTGTAATCAAAATTTACTTTTATAAACTATTAATCAGCTTGATGTTCAGCTTCTGCAATAGCTTTAGCTTCTTCTTCTAATTTATCTATATGCATGAATTTATTCAAGTATCCTTTAAGCAAGATTAATACTACTCCTAGAACAATTACCACACCACCAATATATGTGAATACTTGTGTGTAATTCAATTTAACCGTTAATTTTGCTAGATAACCTGAAATGATATTTGCTAACGAGAACGTTAAGTACCAAATACCCATTGCTAATGAAGCATATTTTGCTGGCGCAAGTTTATTGAACATCGCCATTCCTATAGGAGAAAGTAATAGTTCCCCAACTGTTAATAATACATAAGTAATTAAAATGTATATAAGACTAATTTTTAATCCACTCTCAACATTACCATTTATTGTATTAAGTCCAATTACCATAACTACAAAAGCTAATCCTGAAATTATCATTCCTAGTCCCATCTTAGTCCCAGTATCCCAGTCACCACGCTCAGTTTTACTCAATTTAACCCATAACGCGCCAAATACTGGAGCTAATACAGCACATAATAATCCATTAAACGATACTAACCATGGAGTAGGAATCGTCCATCCAAATACTGTTCTATCCACTGCTTTTTGTGTAAGAATAGTGAATGATGTTTGAGTTTGGAACCAAGCTGACCAAAATAGTGTTGAGAATATAAACATTACTGCCATTGCTTTCATTCTATCTCTATCAATCTTAGTTAATGGATGGTTAACCGATTTTTTCGCAGCTTTACTAGCTGTTGGATATTTTCCTTTTTCTTTAATCCAAGTAGGTGCAAAAAAAGCAAACACTACAAATTGTAAAAATGCAATAGCCGCCGCTAGTAAAAATCCAACACGATATCCATAAGAAATAATTTTCCCATCACTTGCTACGTTTGCAAACCAACTATCTGTGACTAAACCAAAAATAATCGGACCAAATAAACTGCCAATATTAATTGCCATATAATAAATACTGTACGCTGCGTCTTTCATAGTAACTTGGTCACGTTCATAAAGAGCTCCAACCATAGCGCTAATATTACCTTTACCAATACCCGCTGCAACAAGTAATAATGCTAAGCTGGAAATAACTGTCCACAATGCACTAGTTGAGAAATATAGGGCTATATAACCAAAACAGCTAAACACTGTCCCTAATATAATAGATTTTTGAAGACCAAGATATTTATCTGCTAGCCATCCTCCAACAAGTGCCATCATATATCCAGCAGCAGCATAATAACCGTACATTGTCACTGCGAAACCTTTTTCAAGTCCTAATCCACCTTCTGCAGTACCTGTTGTAAAGAACAGAATTAAAAATCCTATAATTCCATAAGCATATAGATTTTGCAAAACAGTAGTAATATTGACTAAATGCAACCCCTTGGGATGTTTCATTTTTTTAGTTTGTTCCATAACACTATCCTCCTAAATTAAATTTATATTTGTAATATAATTATATCTTATTATTATTACAAACTCAATCAACTTTTTAACTAGAAAATCTGTTATATAATATATTTTTATATTTACTTTATGTAAATAGCTATAATAAATATATTGAAAGACAATTTTGTTTATATTTATATGCCTTTTAAAATATAAAAAGAAACCCTATCTAATTAATAGGGTTTCTCAATATCTCTATTTAAAATTAAAGTACAACTACGTTAGCTGCTTGTGGTCCACGTGCACCATCTTCAACTTCAAATTCAACTTTATCGCCTTCTTTTAAAGTTTTAAAACCATCTTTTTGAATGCTAGAGAAGTGAACAAATACATCTTTTTCACCTTCTACTGCGATAAATCCAAATCCTTTTTCCTCGTTAAACCATTTTACTGTACCTTGTTTCATAAGTTACAATCTCCTTTTATTTTAATTTATTATCAATAATCAATCGTATTCTTGCTGGCAAAGATAATAAATAAAATAAATGGGTCTTACTGTCGTTCACTTAAAAAACTTAAAATCTGTATTACAATTATTACTATATCTTTTATTGACTTTAGTAATTATAACCTATATTACAAGTATAAGCAACTGAAAAGACTTTTAATTTCAAAATAATTTCACTTTTAAATTTTATAAGTCTCCAGCTTGTTTGTCTATAATAATTTATTTCTTATAAAAATTACTTTAGATTCTATTTCTAACTTTTAAAATTATAAAAAACCCCTAAGGGCTTTTATAATTTTAAAATTCTTCATCTTCACTCGTGATATTATATTTCGATACTATTCCATCATTATCAAAATCATAAACATCTTCATTTTCTTCCATATCTTCCTCTTCTACAAGAGCATCAACTTCATCATGAACATCTTCTTGTTCATCTTCTCCTAATTCTTCTAACTCTTCATCATCAATTTCAAATTTTTGAACACTTGGCTCAACAAAAGTTTTAATATCTTCTACAAATAAACTGTCGCGAAGTTTCCAACTTCCATCTTCTACACATACAAAACGTCCATCTAAGTTTAAATCTGTATAAAAATACGCTGCTTGTGATGAAAATTCTTCTTCATCAACACCTCTTAGAGGCTTAATATAATCTAGAAAATCATAAATATTTAATTTTTCAATATTTTCTTCTACCATGTATACATAGCATAAGTCAACTAATGACATTGCTTTTACTTGTTCTGTGCTTAATTCATTTAATTTTACCATCTATAAAATAATTCCCTTCATCAAAATATATCTACATTTTTTCCGGAGCTGAAACCCCGATTAATTCCAAAGCATTTCTTAAAGTTACTTTTACAGCTGTTATTAACGCTAGATAACTTTGTGTTTGTTCTACATTCTCTGTTATAACTTTATTATTATTATAAAACTTATGGAATGCACTCGCTAAATTCTGCAAATAGTTACATATTCTATGCGGCTCATAATTAGTTGCCGCTTGTGCTACTATTTCTGGATAATAAGCCAATGTTTTCAATAACTCAACTGAGTATTCATCTGTTAATAACTCATAATCACACTTATCTAAATTATAATTTCCTTGTTCTGCTGCTTGGCGTAAAATTGAACAAATACGCGCATGAGCATATTGAACATAATATAGTGGATTATCACTTGATTGTTCCTTAGCTACAGCAAAATCAAAGTCTAAGTGACTATCTGCACTTCTCATTACTAAGAAATATCTAGCTGCATCTGCTCCTACTTCATCAATTAGGTCACGAAGAGTAATCGCCTTACCTGTTCTCTTACTCATTTTAACTACTTCACCATTATTTAAAAGTTGTACCATTTGCATAATAAGAACTTCTAACTGATCAGCCTTATATCCCATTGCAACAATACTCGCTTTAAGACGAGCGATATACCCATGATGATCAGCTCCAAGTACATCTATTAATAACTCGAACCCACGATCAAGTTTATTTTTGTGGTAAGCAATATCACTCGTTAAGTATGTAAGTGATCCATCAGCCTTGATAAGAACACGGTCTTTATCATCACCTGTTCCTAGCGCTGTTGTTTTTAGCCAAAGAGCTCCGTCCTTTTCATAAACAAATCCTTGTTCACGTAAAGAAGCCATAGCTTTATCTACTAAACCATCTTCATATAGCGATTTTTCACTAAAATAAACATCATACTCTAGACCAAAATCACCCAAATCCTTTTTAATATTATCCATTTCATAAGCAACTGCGTAGTCACGAATAAAGTTCTCTAAATCTTCTCTTTCTAGTAATGAATCTGAAAATTCGTCTTTTAATTTTTGTCCTAATACTTTTATATCTTCTCCATGATATGCATCTTCTGGCATTTCCGCTTCTAATCCTAAAGCTTGTTTGTAACGAACTATCGCTGAAATTACTAAGTTATTAATTTGGTTTCCTGCGTCATTTATATAATATTCACGTGAAATATCATATCCTGATTTTTTCATAATTCTAGCTAATGAATCTGAATATGCGGCATTTCGAGCATGACCTACATGAAGAGTTCCTGTTGGATTAGCAGATACATACTCCAAAAGAACTTTCTTTCCTTGCCCTGTATTATTTTCTCCATATTTACAATCATCTGCTAGAATTTTCTCAATTATACTTCCTAAACTTGATTTTTTTACATAGAAGTTAATAAATCCTGGTCCTGCAATCTCTACCTTTTCTATTGTATCATCCGCAGGAATGTTTGCTATTATTTCCTCGGCAATAACTCGTGGATTTTTTCTTAACACCCTTGTTAATTGCATTGCCACATTAGAAGAAAAATCACCATTATCAGTATTTTTAGGTGTCTCTACGTAAATATCAATTCCATCTATTTCCAATGTTTTCAAGGAATCTTGTAGCAATTCTACTATTTTATTTTTCACTAAAGTAACCTCCTTACTTAATTACCAATATTTTTCACTAATATTTTCAATTTATTTTGTTGTTTTTCTTGATCAAAAAATATATTATAAATAATCTCATGCATAACTAGATTATTTCTTGCCAGTTTATTGATTTTCACAAGCTGAGTATCTAATTTCATAACACCATAAACAGTTGTGTAATCACTACTTTTACGACTATATTCTATAGACATTTTTGAATTGTCTTTCTCTATACTAACACTTTCTTTCATTTTGTCAATAAAAATTTCTATTTTTTTCTCATTTTTATCAATATATTGTATTTTTTCATAAGTATTTTCTACTGTATACTCTCCTACGCACTTTTCTTCATGTACCTTTTCATTATCTACATATGTTGTTATTTTAATTTCCATACTTATTGTATACTTTCTAATTCTTCCTCTATTTCTAACCATGAATTATTCTTTTCTTCTAGTTCTGAAGTTAATTCTTTTAGCTTTCCATTCCATTCCTGCGTTTTAACCGCATCAGTATAGACCTCTTCTTTCATTAACTCTTCGTTAACTATTTTAATCTTACTTTCTAATTCGTCAATTTGAAAAATAAGTTCATCGCGCATTCTCTCTAATTTTCTTATACGGCGTTTTTCTTCCTTACCTAAGACATAATCATTTACTTCTTTAACCTTTGTTTCAACAACTTTTTCTTCTTTTAATCTTTTAGCAATTTTCTCTTGTTCGCGCTTTTCCAAGTAGTAATCGTAATTCCCTAAGTATATATTATATCCCTCTTCTGTGATATCAAAAACTTTATTAGCTATTTTATTAATAAAGTATCTGTCGTGGCTGACAAAAAGAATAGTTCCTTCGTAGTTTTCAAGCGCTTCTTCTAAAACTTGTTTACTAGTTATATCAAGATGGTTAGTCGGCTCATCTAGTATTAATAAGTTATTTTTTTCTAGCATTAGTTTTGCAAGTTGCAATCTAGCTTTTTCACCACCTGATAAATCTCTTACGATTTTAAGAACATCGTCACCTCTAAATAAGAAGCGCCCTAGTACTGTTCTTACCTCCGCTTCTTTCATAAGAGGATACTCATCCCAAAGCTCATTTAAAATAGTCTTTGATGATTCAAATTCTGCTTGTTTTTGATCATAGTAACCTAATGATACTTTGCTTCCATATTGAATGTTTCCACCAAGTTTTTTTTGTTTTTTTGCAATAGTCTTAATCAAGGTAGATTTTCCTATACCATTTTTTCCTACAATGGCTAGTCTGTCTCCTTTATAGACTGAAAAATTATATTCTTGACCTACTTGTTCCTCGTAGCCAACCTGTAAATCATTAATTATTAGTACATCCCGTCCGCTCTGTTCTTTAATTCTAAATTCTATATTGGCTGCTTTATCATCTTTTCTAGGATTATCGATAATCTCCATCTTATCCAAGACTTTTTGGCGACTTTTTGCCATCTTACTGGTAGAAGCTCTAGCTATATTTTTTTGAACAAACTCTTCAAGACGTTTTATATCTTTTTGCTGACTAACATATTCTTTTAGGTTCTTTTCATAATCTTCTTCATATTGGCGCAAGAAATTAGAGTAATTTCCTACATACTTTTTCAATTTTCCAAATTCTAAATTATAAACAACGTTAACTACCTTATCAATAAAATATCTATCATGACTGACTATAACTATCGCCCCATTATAAGATGATAGATAGTTTTCTAACCACGCAACATTTTCCATATCAAGATGGTTGGTTGGCTCGTCTAATATTAATAAATCTGGTTCACTTAAAAGAAGTTTCGCCATTGATAACCTAGTTTTTTCTCCACCAGAAAAAGTACTTATTTTTTTATCAAAAACTTCCTTATCAAAATCTAATCCATACAGAACACTATCTATTTTACTTTTATAATGATAATCTTTATGTGTTAAAACCTGATTTTGCAATCTATCATATTTATCTAATAACCCTGGGTTGTTTTCTATATTTTCCGAAGTTAATTCATACGATATTTTCTCTAACTCTTTTTCAAGTTCTATAATCTCATTAAAACAAGTTATCATTTCTTCATATATAGATAAATCTTCTCTCACTATAAATTCTTGTGATAAATAACCTATTGTTGTATCTTTTGAAACAGTTCTTTCTCCACTATCAAAATCAATTTCACCAGAAATAATTTTTAGCAATGTACTCTTCCCAGCTCCATTGCGTCCTACAATAGCAACTCTATCTTTGTCATTGATCTCCATTTTAACATTAGAAAAAACTTCATTAACTACGAAGTTCTTTGTTACATTGTTTAACTGAATTAACACACTCTATCTCCTTTCTTTATTTTTCATTTTTCACCATAACTGAAATATTATATCATAATACACTTTAAAACGCTAATATTCACAACACTTTTCCTCACATTTTAGTTTTATTTTAATTGATATTTATTCTCAATTAATTTCTAGAAAGTCAATTTTATTTTTTATATTTCTAAATATAATTTTTATATAATTTTATTTAACTTTTATTTAATATCTTTTGTTTAATACCTCTTTTTGGCTCTAGTAAATAATCCGCTTTCTCTGTAAGACAGTTATAAAAAAATATTTCGTGTTATTTTTTTTATTTATCCTAGCTTAATTTACTATAGGTTTTTTATTTTTCTATATTTTATTGTTGCAAACTTATTAAAATGTTATAATACAAATATAAAAATTATTATCTTTGGAGGATTTTTTTATTATGAAACTTAAAAAATTATTATCAGTTTTTATAGCTGCAGGATTAGTTTTTACAGCTGCAGGATGTGGTAGCAAATCTTCTTCTAATGAACCTGCTGACTATGTAGCAGGAGTATCATTAGATAAACCACTAAAAGTTGACAAAGAAGCTGGAACTATTACAGTTCTTACTAAAGTTAACGGTAAATATTTCAATGAAGCAACTCGTCACAACTCCGTAGAACAAAGTGGAACAAATGGTGCTAAATCTGTTTTCACTGCATATGTTAAACCTGAAGATTTCTACAATGCTCTTATCGAAATCGGTGCTAAACCAGGGGAAAACATGACTATGAATAATGCTACTACTACTCACGTTGAAGGTACACCTATAAAAGTTGAAGTAACTTGGAAAGGCGCTGGAAAAAATTACGATATAAACGAAGTAGTAAAAGATAGCAACGGTAAACAAATCAACTTCCGTTTCGGTGGAAACTTAGCTATGGCTAAAGAAAAAAACACTGGTTGCTTATCTTGTTTAGATAGTTGTCCAGTTGGAATCATCTCTAATGACGCTTATACTTATGGAGCGGTAGAAACTAGAAAAGAAGTTAAATTTACTGGTATTGACAATGTTCTTCCTGAAGACGGAACATATATCGCAACTATTTACAGTATAAAAAAATAGCCATCTAATAATAGTCAGAGTTGAATCAATACTCTGGCTATTGTATAAATAAAGCTTAGGAGAGATTTAATGAAACGTTTAAGATTATTATTTTATTTTACAAGTGTTGGTATCGCAATAGGTTACTTCTTTGCATTTCTATTGTTCTTCTTTGTTCAATTTGAAATGTTAGCCGATCAAACTCTTGTTATATTCGTTTGGACAGTTTATGGAATCATGACTGGATTATATTTCAAACGTATTAATCGTAAATATACATTCTTTATTATAGAGGGTATTATTATTGGGGCTGCCCTTATTACTGGTAAAACAACTACTTTACTTTATATAGCACGTGAAGTACTTCATGCTGGCAGTTTAAGTCAAATAAAAATACCTTTCCTAGTTGGTTTAGCAATTGTCAACTTAATTAATATTTATATTATTATGACTCTTCCTAAATACCAAAAAGTTTATACTAAAGAAGAAAGAAAAGCATTAAAAGAAAAAGAAGTTAAACTTAGTGATCTTCGTGAGGTAAATCCAGAAGAACTTAAAAAAGAAAAAGCTCAACGTAAAACTGCTCGTTACATAACTATCGCTGCTTTCGCTATTTTCTTCGTGATTTACTTTACTGTACCAAGTTTCAAACAAGGTATTAATACAGCATTTGCTACTTTATCACAATTTGATACTAATGCAGTTATTGAATATTTACGAGGTTGGGGAGCTTGGGCTGCTGTTGTTTCTAGTATTCTTATGGTGCTACAATCTATCGCTGCTCCTATCCCTGCGTTCTTAATTACCTTATCTAACGCTGCTATCTTCGGTTGGGTAATCGGGGCTGTACTATCTTGGTCATCAGCAATGGTTGGAGCTGCTGTATGTTTCTACATAGCACGTGGATTAGGACGTGACGTTGTTGAAAAACTTACAAGTAAAGGAGCTATGGCTAGTATAGATGTATTCTTCGAACGTTATGGTGATAAAGCTATTCTTATCTGTCGTCTATTACCATTCGTATCATTCGACTTCGTAAGTTATGCTGCCGGTCTTACTAACATGGGATTCTGGAGATTCTTTATTGCAACAGGGATCGGTCAACTTCCAGCAACAATCGTTTACTCTTATGTAGGCGGAACATTATCTGGTGGTGTCCGTAACTTGTTTATCGGGCTAATGTGCTTATTTGCATTATCTATCGTTATCGGTATTATGCAAAGGGTTTATAATGATAAGCATAAAAAAGAAGAAGAACTTAAAGCTTCTGAAAAATAATAAATTCAAAAAAAGAATTCGAAGGAATCATAATTATTTCTTCGAATTCTTTTGTTCTTAATTTATATAGATAATCCTTTTTGTGTTAGTCGTTTTAAAAAGAAGAAATTCTCTAAATCAATAATTATCTCGTCTCCTTCAAAATTCAGCCTAGGATCTATGTATACCTCAAAATCATCAACCTCATATTTCATATAAGTATCTCTAATAAAGTTTTCTATTGTTGAAACCTCAACAGTTCTATTTACTCTACCACCTCAGCAAAATTGCTCGTAATAGATACAAATTATTTGTTTTTTATTTTGTACTTTTAAAAATTGCTGTGCTTTTTCTGTAATTCTTATTTCCATACTATATACCTCTATTCTATCGCTTTTAGCGATTCTACCATATTTACTTTTTTTAATCTTCTATGCATTATAGCCATAACAAATATTATTATTACTAATGTTACTCCAGTTGATAATGCATATACTGCAATAGGCACCCTACTACTAAACATCATAGTTCTACTTGCTAATTCTAATATTATTTTCAAGTATAGTCTGTACGCTATATAATTACCAAGAACAATACCTATTATGCTCAAATAAAATATCTCCCTAAATACGTAAATTGTTACTTCACGCGGATAAAAACCAAGAACTTTAATTGTTGATAATTCTCTTTGACGTTCTGAAACATTAACATTTATTAAATTATAAAGCACCACAAGCGCAAGGGCTAATGAACATAAGACCATAACAACAACTATTATATCTAATCCACTAATAAAATTATCAAGATTTTCTTGGATTTTTGAATTATCACTCACATTCGCTACATAAGGATTATCTTGAAGTTTACTCGCCATTTTTTCTACTTCATCCGAATTATTCATTTTTATTATAAAACTATTGTCAGAGTATGTTTTATCAAATACTTTAGAAAAGTATTCTCTATCCATATATAAGATATTCCCAAAATAATTTTTATTAATAGCTCCTATCTTTAATGTATATTCTTTTTCATTTATAATAACTTTGAAATTATCACCTACTGATAAATTATATAAATAGGCTAATTTTTCATTTATTACAATGGAATCTTTAGGTAATTCTATATTACTTCTATTATCCATTAACGTTATATAATCTTTATAATTATTTCTATCTAAGGTTACTAATTGAGCTGTATCTAATACCTCATTATTTTTTTCTACTGTAGCTTTTTGAACATTGACCTTCGTAAAGTTTTCTACATTAGAATTGCTTCCTATTTCTTTAGAAATCTTATCGACGTCTTCTTTTTCTGCATAAAGGTTATACGTCGCTAAAACATCAATTTTATTAATTATTTTAAATTGTTCATTAGAAATATCTATAACACCAAAACGAATAGCAAATCCAATAAACATTAATGTCAGACACCCCATAACTCCAAATATAGTCATAAACATACGAACTTTATAACGAAAAATATTTCTAAAGGTTACTTTCCTTAAAAATGATAACCTCTTCCAAATAAAACTTACATTTTCTAAAAATATTCTACTTCCACTACTAGGTGCTTTAGGACGTAATAAATAAGCACTTCTTTCTTTAAGATTTTTCCGAAGTGGGATAAACACCGCCAATAATATACACAAAATAGATATTAAAAATGCTAAGGCTATGATGTGTAAATTATAAACTATATACGGTTCTTTCAGTGTGAAAAATCTCGAATATGAATTATATATTATTGGGACAATAACTAAATACCCTGCAATAATTCCTAGAATTGTTCCTATTACAGTTGACACTCCGCCGTAAATATAATATTTTTTAAAAATTTCTTTATTAGAATATCCTAATGCTTTCAATGTTCCTATACTGGTTCTATTTTCATCTACCATTCTAGTTAGGGTTGTCAACGATACTAAAATAGATACTGAAAATAAAAATATTGAAAAGACATTCGCCAAGAATGATAAACTTCCTGCTGAATCAATAAACTCTGCATAATGAACCAATCCTCTTATATTTTCGACATTAAATCTAGGATAATTAGTTTCCTCAAAAGCCCTTTTAGAAACTTCTAATTGTTTTTTATTATCTTGTAGTTGTTTTTTCGCTTCATTTAATTTCGAACTTTGTTCAGTATATCCTTCTGCATCGACATTTTTTAACAATTCTAATCTCTCCAAATTAGAAGCTAATTCTTTTTCTATAGAAGCTAATCTTTTTTCGCTCTCTTTAATTTTTTGAGATGTGTTAGACTTATAATTTTTTTCATCAACTAGTTTTCTTTCCTTTAATATATCTATAAGTTGATCGCGACTCTTGTTAACTTCTTCTATATATTTTTTATCGCTATATTTATATGATATACCTTTTAGCTTTATATTTACTCCTGTTGCGTTATTAAATTGGAAATTTTCTTTATTTATATATCCAAAATAACTATTATTTGTAGGATTATTATTAGACACTTCAATATGATCTGCACCATGGACATACCCTACAACTTTATATGAATAACTTCTTAATTTTTTTTCTTCACTTTTATCATCTACTAAGTTTATAGTATCGCCAATTTTATAAGTTTTTTCCAATGAATCTACTACGGCTATCTCATTATTAGTTGTAGGTAATTTTCCCTTAATTACCTTCGGTGTAGCTAATTCTTTTGGTAGAGTCTCTATATCAATACTATTAGTACTATTTTCTAGCTTATAATTTTTTTTGTTATATGTTTCTAGTTTGTCTATATTTTCTAATTTTCTTATTTCATCAATGTCACCATCATTGATTCCAAAGTCATTAGTTACCCTTAAATCATATATATTATGTTGTTCTAATGTCTTATTATAGGTATTTACCATCGCTGGTGTTGTTTCTTTAAGCCCTATAAAAACAAAAACACCTAAAAACATTATAATCATAATTGACACAAATTTAGATTTTGTTTTTGAAATTTCTCGTATTATATCTTTATTTAATGCTTTCATAACTTTTACCACTCAATTTCATCTATATTTTTCGGTATTTGATTAACAAAAACATTTTTTACTTTTGCATCATAAATTTCTATTACTTTATCCGCTGTTTGAGCTATCGAACTATTATGAGTAATTACTATAACCGTTTTTTTCTCATTTTTACAATATTCTTTTAAAATTTTTAAAATATTCTTCCCTGTTTTATAATCCAAAGCTCCAGTAGGCTCATCACAAAGTAATATTTTAGGATTTTTAGCAATCGCACGCGCTATCGCTACACGTTGTTGCTCTCCTCCAGAAATTTGGCTTGGAAAATTATTAACCCTATTTTCTAAACCAACTAATTTTAAAATCTCTAATGCATCTTTAGATTTTTTTACTATTTGATTAGCTAATTCTACATTTTCTAAAACACTAAGATTAGGTATTAAATTATAAAATTGAAACACAAAGCCAATATCTTGTCGACGGTATTCAGTCAAATCTTTTTCATCAAGTCCAACTATTTCTTTACCAAAGATATTCACACTTCCTGAAGTAGCACTGTCCATTCCACCTAGTATGTTTAATAAGGTACTCTTCCCTGCTCCGCTAGGGCCAAGGATAACGACAAATTCACCTTCTTCTATTTCAAAACTGAGTCTGTCATTAGCCATGACTTTATTATCAGATGCTCCATATTCCTTTACTAAATCACTAACTATTATCTTTCTCATACCTCTTACTCCTTTGTGTCTTTATTATATTATATCATAATAGCCTGTTAATCCTCTTGACAGATGCTTTTAAACCGAGGAAAAACATTTAAAAATTCATCTTAAACAGATTTCTTTACATGAATATTTAATAGTATTATAATAACAAAGACTTATAATTTAAATTTGCTAAAAAAACTTGAAAGGAGGATTGTATTGTGCTTTATATTTATGAATATCCTACATGCTCAACATGTAAAAAAGCTAAAAAATTATTAACTACTCACAACATAGAAGCTACATACTTTAATGTAAAAGAAGCTACACCAACAGTTGATACTTTTAAAAAGATAATTGAGACTTTTGATTTACCACTAAAAAAACTATTTAATACAAGTGGATTGGTATATAAAGAACTAGATCTTAAAAATAAACTGGATACTTTATCACTTGATGAAGCATTAGAATTATTACATGATAATGGTATGTTAATAAAACGCCCGCTTGCTTTTGACTTTGAAAATGATATCTTATTATTAGGTTTCAAAGAAGAAACTTGGGAAACTGCACTTTTATAAGAAAAATAATATAATTTCTATTGCTATTTGATATAAAAAATGTTATAATTGAAAAGATGTGAAAACATTAAATTACGATGTTCCTCTGTTAATCAAGTATTAGTAATGAGCATTTTGTAAAAAAAGGAGAAAGAAAAAATGAGCAAAATCATTGAAGCGATCACTAAATCGCAATTAAGAACAGACATTCCTGAATTTAAAGCTGGGGATACAGTAAGAGTACACGTTCGTATCGTTGAAGGTGGACGTGAGCGTATCCAACAATTCGAAGGAGTAGTTATCAAACGTCGTGGTGGAGGAATCTCTGCTACTTATACTGTACGTAAAATTTCAAACGGTGTTGGGGTTGAAAGAACATTCCCTGTTCACACTCCAAAAGTTGAAAGAATTGAAGTTGTACGTAAAGGTAAAGTTAGACGTGCTAAATTATACTACCTACGTAACTTACGTGGTAAAGCTGCTCGTATTAAAGAAATACGTTAATAAGAAGAAGCTTAAAAGCCCTATTACATCAGTAACGGGGCTTCTTTTTTTCGCTTTGACCATGTTTTGACCGTGCTTATTAGAAATTTAAATATTTCTCCATTTTCTATCATTTGCTTTCCAATGTCATTCCAATGCCATTTTTAAAAATTATATTATATAGCGAAATAAGTAATTCAATACAATTCCTGAAATTCATAAAAAGTATCTCTAGAGACTAACCGATTTTGAAAAAAAGTAGATTTCATATGAAATCTACTTTTCTTATTTAATATTCTATTAAGCAGATGCTCCGCTTGTTGCATCAGCTGCTGGTGCCGCTGCTGCTGGTGCTGCTCCGTGTCCAGCATCTGAAGCTCCACTTGTTGCGTCAGCCGCTGGTGCAGGTGCTGCTGCATATCCGTGACCTACTGGAACTCCATTTTTAACTAATGATTGACCAGTTTGTTTTAGATACCAGTCAACGATTGGTTTAAAGTCTAAGATGTACTCGTTGATACCAGCATATTTACCATTTTTATCGTACATTGCTTGGTAGTTGTGTACTACGTATTTGTCTGGTCCGTGAGTTGGAACGTGTGTGCGGAATACATCTATTTGTCCTGAACGTAGTAAACCTACTAACCAGCTAACACTCTTATAAACTTTCTCAGGGTGAACTTTAGCTAATGAACATCCAACTTGTACTGGACGACGTTTTGCAAGCATTTCGTAATCTTCTTTGTTGTAGTTGTAGTATAAGAATTGGTTGTTACTATCAGCATAAGTTAATTCCATCGGCATAGAATTTAAGAAATAGTTAAGTTGATCTACTGTTAAGATACCACGATCAAGTTTAACATATGTATCTCCAGATACAGCATTAACTTTCTCAGCTGCTTTTTCATACCAATCATCAGCATCTCCATCAACACCTTGGATTGTTGTATCGATTACACCACTAGCTGTTAGATCTTCTGGTGGTGTTGGTTTTCTTTCCGCTAATGATTGAGCTACATTAGCAAATTTAACGAATTTAGTTAAGCACATACGTAAGTATCCAACTGTACGATCATCTACTAAGTTACCTTCAGCATCGAAAGCTTCTTTAGCTTTTCCTAAAAGGAACTCGTGACCTGGGAATACAATCGCATTTACACCTGGTGCGTCTAAGATTTGACGTAAGTGTAATTGAGCACGTGATGATCCTTGATCATAGTATGAAGCCCCAAGAACCATTACTGGTTTGTTTTCAAGTGGGTGTAACTCGAATGACAACCACTCTAATGCACTCTTAAGAGATGCTGTAATTGTGTGGTTGTGCTCAGGTGTAGCAATGATAACACCATCAGATTGTAAAATTTTACGGTTCATTACTAATAAATCTTTGTTTTCTCTTGAATGATCTTCATCTTGATTAAACATTGGTAAGTTAGTAATGTCTAATAATTCTAAAGTGAATAAATCTTTATATTCTTTTGCTATAAATTCCATTAATTTGCGGTTATAAGAAATTTCCGCGTTTGAACCTACGATTCCTACTAATTTCATGTGTCTACACTCCTATCCTATTTTAAATCTTCCCAAGAGAAGTTTTCTAATTCTTTTTCAGCTAATTTATGTGCATTAATTAATTTTTCAGTAATTTTAATGAATAATAAGAAGTCTGCAAATAAACTATCTAATTTAGCTACTGTTTCTGGGTTAGAAATATCTCCAGCTTCGTCAAAGGCTTGTAAAGAATGTCCTAATAAGAACTCAGAACTTGGCATTACACGTGCTTTAACTTCTGGTGAATCCATTATTTGACGTAAGTGAGCTTGTGCACGAGATGATCCAAGAGTTCCGTATGAAGCTCCTGTTAACATTACTGGTTTATCAAGTAATGGGTGAATTCCATAAGATAACCAAGCGATTGCACTCATTAATGATGCAGGAACAGCGTGGTCATACTCAGGTGAACTGATGATAACCCCATCTGCTGCTTCAATTTTAGCTGCTATTTCTTTAACTCCTTCAGGTAATTCTTTATTAGCTGGTTTGTTGAATAAAGGAAGATCTTTAATTTCAACTAATTCGATATCAGCTTTACCTGCAAAATGTTTTTGAATATATTGTAAAAGTTGGCGGTTTGTAGATTTTTTAGAGTTTGTACCAACTAGACCAATTAATTTTACCATGTTTTTGTTTCCTCTCTCTTTTTTTGTACTATCTACTTTATTTGTATTTAGATTTTCTTGTCTTGTTTTTTTAACATTTTTTTTGTTTTTTGCTTCAGCCACTTTAATAGAGCCTCCTTAAATTAAAAGTATTTTCAGTATTCTTCAAGATAGTTTTATCTAACATATTATTCTATCTAGCACTCCGTTTGTATAATAAACTTTACCTTCGGTTGTCACTATAACAGCCTCTATATCTGGCAAGCTATTAACTTCATCCAAAATTTCTTCGACACTCTTACCAAATAGTCTTGTCGTCCAAATCTCTCCATCCACTGAGGCTGTTGAAATTATAGATAAGCCGGCTACATTGGTTTCGACAGGATACCCTGTTTCAGGATTTAATATATGATGGTAAGTTTTTCCATTTTCTGTGTGTTTACGTTCATAAATTCCAGAAGTAACAACAGATTGATTTTTTATACCTATAGTAAATAAATGATTTCCTCGAGATTCAACTGGATTTTGTATACCTATACGCCACATCAAGTCTGGATTGTGCTTAGCATCTCCAAACGCTAATACGTTTCCTCCAAGGTTAATAAGTCCAGAATCAACCCCTCTTTTTTTCATATACTCTATCATAAGATCAGCAATATATCCCTTTGCTAAGGCACCTAAATTAATAGCCATACCTCTTTTCGCAAGAAAGACAGATTGCCTTTCTTCATCGAGTAGTATTTGATTCGGATCAGTTATTTCTAATAAGTCATCAATCTCTTGTTTTGTTGGAACTTTCACATCATTAAATCCAATTCTCCATGTTTGTACAATTGGTCCAATAGCTATATTTAAAAAACTATTTGGTACACAACTATGAAGTTTCCCTATCTTTATTAAATCAAATAAATCCGGATGAACTACTACAGCTTTAATTCCAGCACTATGGTTAACTTCCATAAGTTCAGAACTGTCATCGTTCGCGCTAAATCTATGCTCATACATCTTTAACATTTCTACAGCATCATCAAGGATACTTTTAGCATCAATGCTATCGAAAATAAGAATATCTATATGAGAACCCATTAATTTTAAGGTCTTTCTTCTTAATTCCATTTTTTTACACCTTACAATAAAAAATTTATTTGCTTAAGATAACTAAATATGTTGTATACATCTACAAGAAACCTGTTATTAAAAGACAAAGTAATAATAGATAATTAATACTTTAATTACATTATATAACAGAAATAGCTTTAAATCAATAATATATTTTAGTGATAAATATTGATTTAATACTCACTTTCATTAAAAACACAATATAAATTAACTCATTATTAATTTATATGTGAAAAAATTTACAGTTTAAAAAAACTATTTTTAAAAACACACTCATTAAAAGCTTATTTAATAAGTTTCATGAATATATAATTATTAATGAGATATATTAAAATAATAACTTCATGAATATATAAAAATACAAATATAAATTTATAAATTATTGTATTATGATTAAAAAAATTTGTATTTTCATTCCTATTTAGATTTATATCGATAATTTTCTGTCTCATTCACTCAATTAATAAAGCTATTAACTAGCTACTAGTTGTGAGAATATTTCACAACCTTAAACTAATTAATAGCTTTATTTTAATTTTTTAATTTCAATTTTATTTTTCTAATCGTAAAAATCAGTAAATTCATGATAATGCTCGAAAAGACTATCGGCATATATACGTTTAAAACCGATGCCCCAACTTCTTTACCTTGTATCATTTTGAAATATATACCTAAAGCTAATACTATTAAGGCCACAGCATTTATTAAAAGTGGAGATAACCACAATTTTTTAAAAGCAATATTCAGAATATGCGTTATAAACCATGATCCTAATATATACCATTTACTATATGTATACCAATATGCAAGTAGATATAAAATATACATTATTTAAGCTCCGCTAAAAATCTTGAGGTGATTTCTTGGGGCCTTGTTATAGCTCCACCTACTACCATGCAATGAGCACCAGCTTCTAACGCAGCTTTTGCTTCTTTTGGCTCATGAATTTTTCCTTCAGCTATAACCGGTATTTTTACATTTTTCACTATTTCTTTTACTAAACTAGGATCAAATTTTTTTGATACTGTAGTATATGGTGTGTAGCCATTCATTGTAGTCCCAACAAAATCTACCCCTGCTTTTTCTGCTTCAATAGCTTCTTCTAGATTTGAGATATCCGCCATAAGAACTATGTTTGGATATTTTTCTTTTATCTCTTTTACAAACTCGCTTGGTGTTTTACCGTCTCCGCGCTCTCTATTAGTACAATCAAGCGCAATAATATCAGAACCCACTTCTACAAGTTTATCAACTTCATCCATAGTAGCTGTTATATATGTTGCATACCCTGGATAAGATTTTTTAATTATTCCAATAACCGGTAAATTCGTTTGTTCTTTTATTTGTTTTATATCTACAATGCCTTGAGCTCGAATAGCTTTTACCCCAGCATTTTTTGCTGCCTGAGCCATAAGGCACATTACTCCACCTTCTTCACGATAAAGAGGCTCTCCTGGTAATGCTTGACAAGAAACTATAAGCTCTCCACGCAGATATTCATATAATTCTTTTTTATCCATAATCTTATCCTTTCACGGCTCCCAAAGTAACCCCTTGAGTAAAGTAATTTTGGAAACAAATAAACACAATTATCATTGGTAGAGATGCAAGTGATGCCCCTGCCATTAATAAACCATAGTCATTTGAGAACTCTTGACCTTGAGCTAAAGCTGCAAGACCTAGTGGTAATGTTGACATATCAGGTGTATTAGAGAAAATAAGTTGAGAGAAGTAATCGTTCCAGCTAGCGATAAATGTGAAAATCGCTAATGCCCCTATACCTGGTTTAATAATAGGTAATGCAATATTTGTAAATGTTCTAACTTCACCACAACCATCAATTCTTGCAGATTCAAGTAATTCACGAGGAATAGCTTGAGAGAATTGTCTCATTAAGAATACCCCAAAAGGCCATCCTACTGCTGGTAATATTAATGCATAGTAAGTATTCATTAAACCAAATTCAGTAATTAAGTTTAATAAAGGAATTAAAATAACTTGTTTTGGTAATGCCATAGCTGCAACAAATACCATAAATATTACTTTCACTCCTGGGAATTGTTTTTTAGCTAACGCATACCCTGCTAATGCAGATGTTATACACACTAAAAGTGTTGTCATAACTGAGATAAATACTGAGTTAAAGAACCATCTTAGTGTATTTGGTGTGAATAATTTTCCATAGTTTTCTAATGTTGGAGATGTTGGCCACCATTCTGGCGGAATAGTAATCGCCACATCTTGTAGTTTAAACGATCCTGTAGCTATCCAATAAAACGGGAAGATAAAGAATATCGTTAAACCTAATAATATAATCATAGATACGATTTTAAAAATACTAATATTTTTCATGCTTCTTCCTCCTAATCATCTTCACTAGATAAGAATTTGAATTGTAGGATAGAGATTATACCTATAATAACTGCAAGTATAATACCCATCGCACTTGCAACACCATGGTTACCATTCTTAATAGCTGCTTCATATACTAAATACATTATTGTACTTGTTCCATAGTTCGGTCCTCCTGCTGTTAAAAGCTGGATTAACGCAAAGATCTGGAATGAGTTAATTGTTGTTACAACAACAATATATAATGTTGTAGGCTTAATTAAAGGCCAAGTTATTTTTGTAAATACTTGCCACTTAGTTGCACCATCAATTTCTGATGCTTCTAATAGTTCTTTTGGAACGTTACCAAGCGCTGCAACATATAGAATTATTGGTTGACCTAATGATGTTGTAATAAGTATCGTTATAATCGCATATAATGCAGTTTTAGGGTTACCTAACCAGTCAACATTTTCACTAATCAAATGCATAGATTTAAACACATAGTTTAAAATACCATATTCTGGGTGATAAATCCATGCCCATACAACTGTTACTGATACTACTGATGAAATAGCAGGAATATAGAATACTCCACGGAAGAACGATCTTACAACCGCACTCTTATTATAAATAGTTACCGCAACAAAAATCGATACAATTACTACTATTGGCACTGCCACTACTGTTACAATAACCGTATTAATAAGAGATTTCATAAATGGCTCATGGATTGTTGCTCCATTACCACTGAAAAGCAAATCTGAATAGTGTTTTAAACCAACGAACACTGGGTTCTTTTTGGCAAAACTATATAATGACAATTGTAATCCACGCAACATTGGAACTAAAACAAATGTTATAAAAAACAAACTAACTGGCAGTATAAACAAATACGCACTGAAGTCTATTTTTCTTTTTTTCTTTATAGCTTTCATAGGACCTCCTCAAATATATCAATTATTTTATATAAAGAAGGGATAGAAGCAAGTCTATCCCTTCATCGTCAAATTATAATGCTTCTTTTATAGTTTTATTTGCATCTGCTACAAATTTATCTAAACCTTCTTTAGGTGTAGTTTTTCCATTTAACACACCTTGAACCATGTTGAACCATAGAGGTCTCATTTTAGCAAATCCAGGTATTGTGTTGTAGTAAGGTCCAAATTGATCTGTTAAACCTTCTGCAAATTTAAGTTCTTCTGAATCGTATAATCCTTTTTCATCTTTTTTAGCTGAGAAGTTACCAGAAGCTAATAGAGTACGTTTACCCCAATCTTTATCATTAACCATGAAGTCAACGAATTTCTTAGCTGCTGCTGCTTTATCTGCATCTCCGTTATCAAAGATAGCTGGTCCTGCTACTAAATATTCATATTGAGCTTTTCCACTATTGTTAGGGAAAGGTAAGAATTTGTAGTTGAATCCACTAGCGTGTGATGCTGCTGTACCTGGAGAGAATAAGATTGTAGTTGCTGCTCTTCCTGATTTAAACGCTTCTAGTGCATCTTTAGCTTCTAATGCAACACCTTGTCCTAAAAGACCTTCATCATAAGCTTTTTTAACCCACTCTAATCCTTTAACACCATTTTCATCGTTAATAGTGTATTTAGAAATATCTTTATCTGTCATCCAAGAGTTGAAAAGGTTAGAAACGAATGCTCTTGGTCCTTGGTCTCCTGCTTGTGATTTAGTATAGAATAAAGCTGGAGTAATATTTGGATCTTTTGCTTTAACAGCTTTTAAGAATTTTTCATATTCTTCTACTGTCCAGTTTCTACCTGGTTTATCTAAAGGAAGTAAGTTTGTTACTCCAAGTTTGTCAGTTAAATCTTTGTTAACACCCATTAAGAATGGTGCTACCCCTTGTGGGTACATGTAAAGTTTATCTTTATAGCTTGAAGCTTTAACTGCTGCTTCGTTTAATTTTGATTTATCAACATCATCTAGTGGTACTAATAAATCTTTTGCTGCCCAAGCAATAACACGTCCTGGAGCATCATAAATTACGTCTGGAGCAGTTTTAGATTGAATTGCTGTTTCAATCTTAGCAGGTCCATCTGTAAATTCGATTTTTTGATAATTTACTTTAATATTAGGGTGTTTAGCTTCGAATGCTTTGATTAACGCTGCATCGAAATCCTCTGTTTTAGTAAATTCTTTATCTTTTGTAAATTGAGGAAAATCCCAGTAAGTAATTTCTACTTTTTTATTAGGATCAGCTTTTTGTTCCTCTTTTTTTCCTCCTACACATCCTGTAAGAATTAACGCAGTCGTAGTCGCTGCAACTAACAGTTTGTTTATCTTTCTCATAATTTGAGTCCTCCTTAATTTTTTGTTTTTTATAAATTTGACGTCTAAGTTAAAATATTTTCAAAACTGTAATTATTCTAAAATACTTAATTCAGTTTCAGCATCAAAGTAATGTGCTCTATTCATATCAAGGGCAAATGTAATTTCGTCCCCCATTTTGATATTTTGTCTTGAGTGCACAATCGCTTTTACATTTTCTCCATTAAGATCAGTGTGAACAATGTATTCTGATCCTAATAATTCTGCTACTATAACTTTTGAAGTTATCTTCGCATGTGAATATGTTTCAAGAACTAATGGGTCATTAGAAATGTTTTCCGGTCTAATACCTAAAACAACTTCTTTTCCTTCATAACCTAATTCTTTCAATCTAGCATAATGTCCTTCAGGAATTTCTATTTTCCCTCCATCTTTCGTTTGGAAATTGTGCTCAACAATTTTTCCTCTTAAAAAGTTCATTGTTGGCGCACCGATAAATCCTGCAACAAAAAGATTTTCTGGATGATCATAAATATCTTTCGGACTTCCTACTTGTTGAACAATACCTTGTTTCATTACAACAATTCTATCCGCCATTGTCATCGCCTCTGTTTGGTCGTGCGTTACATAAATTGTTGTTGCTCCTAAAGTATTGTGAATTTTGATGATTTCAGCTCTCATGTTACTTCTAAGCTTAGCATCTAAGTTTGATAAAGGTTCATCCATTAAGAATACTTTTGGACTTCTAACTATTGCGCGTCCAAGTGCAACCCTTTGTCTTTGTCCACCTGATAAGGCTTTAGGTTTTCTATCTAATAATTCCTCTAATCCTAAAATCTTAGCAGCTTCTTCTACTTTTGCTTTTATTTCTTCTTTAGGAACTTTTCTAAGTTTTAACGCAAAAGCCATATTATCGAAAACAGTCATATGTGGATATAAAGCATAACTTTGGAATACCATCGCAATATCTCTATCTTTTGGTTCTACATCATTAACTAATTTATCTCCAATATAAAACTCTCCTTCGGTAATATCTTCAAGTCCTGCAATCATTCTAAGCGTTGTAGACTTACCACATCCAGATGGACCAACAAATACAACAAATTCCTTGTCTGCTACTTCTAAATTAAAGTCTGTTACGGCGCAAAATCCATTATCATATTTTTTATATATTTTTTTCAGTGATAAACTTGCCATGCTGACCTCCTAAATTTTTATTGTATATTTAATGTGTCAACCACATATTATCATATAATTTTAATTTTGTAAAGGCTTTATTTTTTTCTGTCATAACATTTTTTCTGTAGCTGTTTTATTATTTTCATATTTTAATAGAACAATTAGCAAACTATTAGCATTTACAACGAAGCCTTTTAGTGTCTTTTTTCGAAATTTTACCTTCAAAACGAACAAAAACAAATAAAAGTGTAATACAATTCATATTCTTATATTTAAGTTTATAATTTAGAAACAAAAATTAACACATTAAACTTGGTTTATTGCATTCTTCTTTGATAAATCTTAATTCTAATACCTTTGTATGAAATCGTTTTAATTTAATTTTTTAGATCTTTTTTGTAAAACTTATTATTTATTAATATTATATAATGACGACTTTAGTTATCTAATAATACATTTAGTTATCCTCTATTTTCCCTACTATATTAATGTTACATAGAACTCTTATTTTAAAAATTATTTTACCATTATTTTGTTATATAAAATATAAAAAATAAATATAGGAGTTTAAAAATTTCTTTTTATATCTACAATACATCCAACTTTACCTAGATTGTTCGTTGACTATATATGTTTAATATTTTTAACTATTATTAAACAAAAAAGATAGATATCTATGTGATACCTATCTTTTTACTATATTTAAAGTTATATTTTAAGCAGAGATTATAAATTCAATTTATAGTCTTCTGGTTTAACATAATTTTTCTTTTCCATGTAATAGTATACAGCATAAGATAATAACGCTGGTAATATAAAATGAAGCATTACTATTTCTGCTAATAACACTGCATGATTTGTGTAACTTGACATTGTCTGCCATGTCATAAGTTGCCCTACAAGACCTGAAGTTCCCATTCCTCCACCTGCCGGATTATTTTCCATTTTACATATTAATGTCGCTATTGGCCCAAGTATAGCACTTGCAACTATCGGCGGAATCCAAATAATCGGTTTTCTCATTATATTAGGAACTTGTAGCATAGATGTACCTAGTCCTTGTGCCAGAAGTCCATTCCAACGATTCGCTTTAAAACTTATTACTGCAAATCCAACCATTTGAGCTGCACACCCTACCGTAGACGCACCCGCTGCTATTCCTGATAATCCCAAGATAATAGATAACGCAGCAGAACTTATAGGTAGCGTTAATATAATACCCATTACAACAGATACCACTATACCCATTATAAATGGTTGTAATTCTGTAGCTTCTCGTATAAACGTCCCTAACATAGTCATTCCATTTTTTAAATATGGTCCAGTGAAATAACCAACTATTCCCCCAATAATAATTGTCACAAACGGTGTGACTATTATATCGATCTTAGTTTTTCCAGAAACTAACCTCCCGATTTCCGCCGCTACAACTACAGCTATAAACGCACCTAATGGGTCACCAGAACCACTTATAACTAATTTCCCTTGCTGAATAAGACTATTTGTCCCTAAATTAGAACCAAAAGCACCTAGAAAACCAACTACCCCTGATGCCAAGACCACTAATCTAGGGGCTTTTAACGCATATGCTACACCTATCCCTATCACAGGGCCAGTAAGTGCCATAGCTATAGTAGATACAGCTACTAGAAATGTTGCTACACCTCCACTTAAATTTATAGCTATTTGCTTTATAATAAGACCTATTATAAGCGTACAAAACAACCCTAGCGCCATTCCGTTTAACGCTACAATAAAGTATCTATTAAATAATTTTGATACCAAACTCTCTTTTTTCATATTTAACCCTCATCTTTCTTAATTTTCTAATAAATATGAAGTAGTCCCTTATTAATAACCTAATATAGATTTTTTATTTTAATATTATTTTAATAATTTATATATTATTTCAATCTATTAAAGGTATATCTTGGCTACATCCTTAGATATTAGTATATATTTTTGTTTTCTTATTCATTATATAAACACTTACTTATCTTGTCAAATATGAAGTATACTACCTCCCTACATTTTATGATCCAATTACCGCTCTATACTTTTCAAAGTACTATAAAAAAGGCTAATGCATTTAGTCATTAGCCTTTTATATTTATTATCGTTTGATGTTATAGAATGCGCGAACACCTGGGTATTCAGCTGTTTCATATAACTCATCTTCAATACGTAATAATTGGTTATATTTAGCAATACGGTCTGTACGGCTAAGAGAACCTGTTTTAATTTGTCCAGCATTTGTCGCTACTGCGATATCTGAGATTGTTGAATCTTCAGTTTCTCCAGAACGGTGAGAAATAACTGCTGTGTAACGAGCACGTTTAGCCATTTCAATAGCGTTTAGAGTTTCAGTTAAAGTACCAATTTGGTTAACTTTAATTAAGATTGAGTTACCAACACCTTGTTCGATACCTTGAGATAATTTTTTAGTGTTTGTTACGAATAAATCATCCCCTACTAATTGTACGCGGCCACCGATACGGTCAGTAAGAAGTTTCCATCCATCCCAGTCGTTTTCATCCATACCATCTTCGATAGTAATAATTGGATATTTATTTACTAATTCTTCTAAGTAATCAACTTGCTCAGCTGAAGTACGGTGTGCTCCACCTTCTCCTTCGAATTTAGCATAGTTGTAAACTCCGTTTTCGTAGAATTCTGATGACGCACAGTCAAATCCTAAGAATACATCTTTACCTGGCTCAAGTCCAGCAGCTTTAATAGCTTCTAAGATAGTTTCTACGGCATCTTCAGTTCCTTCAAATGTTGGAGCGAATCCACCTTCATCACCTACTGCAGTTGATAAACCACGAGCATGTAATAATTTAGCTAAGTTGTGGAACACTTCAGCTCCCCAACGTAATGCTTCTTTAAATGTAGGTGCTCCTACTGGTAAGATCATAAACTCTTGGAATGCGATTGGAGCATCTGAGTGAGATCCACCATTAACGATGTTCATCATTGGAGTTGGTAATTCTTTAGAGTTAGTTCCTCCTAAATATCTATATAGAGGTACTCCTAATGAATCTGCTGCAGCGTGCGCTACTGCTAAAGATACACCTAAAATAGCGTTAGCTCCTAGACGTCCTTTGTTTTCAGTTCCGTCAAGTTCGATCATAGCATAGTCAATAGCTACTTGATCAAAAATATCAAATTTACCTTCTAATAAAGGTGCGATTTCTTCATTAACGTTAGTTACAGCTTTAGAAACACCTTTACCTAAGTAACGTCCTTTATCTCCATCACGTAATTCAACAGCTTCGTATTGACCTGTTGAAGCTCCTGATGGTACTAATGCACGTCCAAACGCTCCTGATTCAGTTGTCACTTCAACTTCTACAGTTGGGTTACCACGTGAATCTAAAACTTCTCTTGCATATACTTCTGCGATAATATCAAATGTTTTTGCTAACATTAACTTTCTCCTTATTGTTTAATTTATAATTTTATTATACTATAATTTATTTTGTTTTGCTAAAATTAAGCTAATTTCCCGCCTTCTAAAAGCGCTAAGAATGAATCAACTTTAAGTGATGCTCCACCTACTAATGCTCCATCTACATCTGGGCAAGCTAAGTATTCTTTTACGTTTTCAAGTTTAACTGAACCACCATATTGAACACGTACTTTGTCAGCAACTTCTTTTCCGTAAAGACCTTCTACAATGTCACGTACTGCTTTACACATTTTTTGTGCATCTTCTTTAGTTGCAGATTTCCCAGTTCCAATTGCCCAAATTGGTTCGTAAGCAACAACAAGTCTCTCCGCTTGCTCTTTTGTTAAACCAGCAAGGTCAACTTGCAATTGAGAAGTAATAACTTCTACCGCTCTTCCAGCTTCATACTCTTCTAGAGTTTCACCACAACATACGATAGGTATTAAACCATTTTCGAATGCAGCAATAGTTTTTTTGTTAATTAATTCATCTGTTTCCCCAAAGTATTCACGTCTTTCAGAGTGACCTAATATTACATATTTAACACCTAAATCGTTTAATACATAAGGAGAAGTTTCTCCTGTGAATGCTCCACTTTTCTCAAAGTGACAGTTCTCAGCGCCGATTGCTAATTCACTACCTTTAGTTAATTCTACTAAGGCTTCTAAATGAGTAGCTGGCGCACAAATAGCTGATTCTACTGAAGATGCTGCTGGAACTTTTGTTGCAACTTCTTTAGCAAATTCTCGCGCTTCTTTTACTGTTAAATTCATTTTCCAGTTTCCTGCGATAAATGGGATTCTTGACATAACGTTACTCTCCTTGAATTTTAAAAAAATTATTTATTTGATAATGAGTCAATACCAGGTAATACTTTTCCTTCAAGATACTCTAAAGATGCTCCTCCACCAGTTGAAATATGAGAGAATTTTTCAGCGTATCCTAGAGAAATAGCAGCTGTTGCACTATCACCACCACCGATAATAGTCGTAGCTCCTTCTAAGTTTGCAATTGCTTCACAAACTCCGATAGTCCCTTTAGCAAAGTTTGGCATTTCAAACACACCCATAGGTCCATTCCAAATTACAGTCTTTGCCCCTTCAAGAGTTTTCTTGAATAATTCAACTGATTTTGGTCCAATATCCAACCCTTCCTCATCAGCTTGAATATCTCCTTCTGCTACACGACTTGGTGCATCGTTAGAAAATTCTTTAGCAACTACTGTGTCAATAGGTAAAACAAGTTTATCTCCAGCTTTAGCCATAAGCTCACGAGCATATTCAACTTTATCATTTTCACAAAGTGATATACCTATTTCCTTACCTTGTGCTTTCATGAAAGTATAAGCCATACCTCCACCGATAATTACTTTATCCGCTTTTTCTAATAAGTTTTCAATAACAGCAATTTTATCAGAAACTTTAGCTCCACCTAAAATTGCTACCAACGGACGATCTGGATTATCTACTGCTCCACCGATAAATTTAATTTCTTTATCAACTAAAAATCCAGAAGCAGAGTTACCTTCCCCAATATTAGATGCTATACCAACATTAGATGCATGTGCACGATGTGCTGTTCCAAATGCGTCATTAACATATACATCACCTAATGAAGCCCAGTATTTCGCAAGCTCAGGATCATTTTTAGATTCTTTTTTGCCATCAACATCCTCAAAGCGAGTGTTTTCAAACATTAAGATTTCTCCATCTTTTAATCCTTTTATCGCTGCTTCCAATTCAGCCCCACGAGTTTCAGGTACGAATTTAACTTCTTTACCTAATAATTCTGATAATCTTACAGCCACTGGCGCTAAACTTTTTGAAGCTTTATCAGCTTCTTCTTTCACACGTCCTAAATGAGAAAATGCAACAACTTTTGCTCCTTGATTTAAGGCGTACTCTATTGTTGGTAATGCTGCTGTAATACGATTATCATTAGTAATTTTTCCATCTTTTAAAGGGACATTGAAATCAACACGCATTAAAACCGTTTTCCCTTGTAAATTACCTAAGTCTTTGATAGATTTTTTCATGGAAAGCTCCTTTTTAAAAATTTATTAGAATATATGAGACAAGATATAAGTTTAGTAAACTTATATCTTATCTATTCTTCCTATTATCTATTATAGATTATTTTATTAATCCTGCAAAGTATTTTAGTGTTCTTACTAATTGAGAAGTATAAGACATCTCGTTGTCGTACCAAGAAACAACTTTAACTAATTGTTTGTCTCCAACTGTTAATACTTTTGTTTGAGTTGCATCAAATAATGAACCATATTCGATTCCTACGATATCTGAAGAAACGATTGGATCAACATTGTATCCAAATGATTCGTTAGAAGCAGCTTGCATTGCAGCATTAACTTCTTCAGCTGTAACAGTTTTTTCAACTACTGCTACTAATTCTGTTAATGAACCTGTTGGTACTGGTACACGTTGTGCAGCTCCATCTAATTTTCCGTTTAATTCTGGAATTACTAATCCGATTGCTTTAGCAGCACCAGTTGTGTTAGGTACGATGTTTTCAGCTGCTGCACGAGCACGACGTAAATCTCCACCACGGTGAGGAGCGTCTAGTGTATTTTGATCTCCAGTATATCCGTGAATTGTAGTCATTAATCCTTCAACTACTGTAAAGTTATCGTGTAAAGCTTTAGCCATTGGAGCTAAACAGTTAGTTGTACATGAAGCACCTGAGATAACTGTTTCTGTTCCATCTAAAGTTTCGTGGTTTACATTGTATACGATAGTTTTAACATCGTTTCCACCTGGAGCTGAAATAACAACTTTTTTAGCTCCTGCTTGAATATGAGCTTCTGCTTTTTCTTTAGAAGTGAAGAAACCAGTACATTCTAATACTACATCGATTCCTAATTCTCCCCATGGTAATTCAGCTGGGTTTGCATTAGCAAATCCTTTGATTTCTTTTCCATTTACTACTAAGCTTCCGTTTTTCTCTACAACTTCACCTTTAAAGCGTCCTTGAGTTGTATCGTATTTTAATAAGTGTACTAATTGATTAACTGGTGTTAAGTCGTTAATCGCTACTACTTCAATTCCTTCTACGTTTTGAATTCTTCTTAATGCTAATCTTCCGATACGTCCAAATCCGTTAATTGCTACTTTTACTGTCATTTTTAGTTCCTCCTAAAATTTATACTAACTTTTTTATAATTTTTTTGCAAATAGCCTCATCAATAATTAGTGTCGCATTGGCGGGTTTTGTACATAGATAACTATATACTGCATCCGCTTTTTTTTCTCCACCTACTATTGTAAAGACATTATTAATGCCATCAACATCTTTAAAACTCATACCTATGGTAGACGTTTTAAATATTTCATTTCCGTTCTTATCAAAATAACTACCAAATGATTCAGAAACGGCCTTTTTATCTTCCAACACTTTCAAAACCTCCATAGAAGACTTTCTTCTATGAGCCATTTCAAAAGCATTCCCTATACTATGGATTATTATAGATGTTCTACCTATAACATCAAGAGCATTTTTTACAACAGGCTCTTTCACGAGTTCTTCTAATGCTTTTTTTCCTATATTATCTGGAGCATGTAATAGTTGATAATCATGCCCAGAGTTATTAGCCATTTTTGCCGCAATATCATTTGCCTGATATTCCGTATTAACAACAGACAAACCTCCTCTTATAGGTGTTATAATAACATTTTTTTTATAACCAAATGTTTCATTAGCTTTTCCAGCCACGTAGTACATTGTACTGCCTCCACTAACTCCAATAACACATTCCTTGGTTATTTGTTTATTGACCTTATCTAAAAGTAATTCCGTCATCTCTGCTCGAGTAACTTCACTACTAACAAAATCCCCTGCTACAACATGGACTTGTTTTATCGAGAAATGTTTTTTTATTAGGTTTCTCTCCTTAACAAACGTGTCGTTTACTAAAGATGATTTTACCTCCGAAAGAAATCCTTCTCCTTTTTCCGTAATATTCATCCCTGTCGTATGTTTTGTAATTAAACCTAAATTAGATAAGACGTCACACTCTGTACGTAATTGCCTTTCTGTCATATTCACAAAATTTAATAGCATCTTTCTTCCAACTGGTTGATTAATTTTTATAGAAATCAGCAATTCATAACGACTATTAAATTTCATAACCATTTCGGGTACAAGTCTACTTTGTATATGTAACAAATGTAAAATATCCATATTTCTTATTCCCCTATTTATTGAAAATTTATTCGTTTGGACGCCTTACGTCCTACTCGGTCGTTTTTTGACCATCTAACATCAAAAAAAAATAAACTTTCTGATTAGATTATAACAAACTCTTTTGAAAAAATCAAGGATTTTTATTATAATATCATCAAAAAATTTATTTTTTATTTTAAAATTGATAATAATTCTACCAAGATTATAAAGTAAAACACAAAAATCATCTCATATTCCTTATAATTAACCGGTAAATTAGAAATATACTGACTAGGATAATTTAGTTCAATATCTTTTTTTAATTTTTCTACATCTAAATTACAAAAATTATATCTATTAAGAACTAAATTAAGTTCCTCTGCGTTATAATAAAATATTTTTTGAACTTTTGAAAAAAACCATCCGTCTAATAATATAATATTTTCTATTGATGCCAGAATCGATAATAGTTCTTCTTCTGAGAACAATTGATCTTTTGAAATCACATTGTATAAGTTTTCCAAAAGTATTCTTGGTATCTTATAATTAAGTTCTAATTTATTAAAATCAATTTTTGAAACTTTTTTTTCTTTCACTAATGGAGATATTTTTTGAGGCACTTCATTAGTTTTCTCTTTTTGTAGAAAAGCTACATATTTATCTTCTATTTCAATAACTTCATCTTGCTTAAATTCTACTTTATTAGCTAAATTTTCTAACGTTTTTTCCTCATTTAGCTTTTGATAAGGGCGCTTGAATTTATTATCTTCTAATAAATAAAATCCCTTATATGATTTATGATATTTAAATTTCAAGATTACACCTCTTTCCCTATAAAATTCCTTATTATACTATCATATTTCCTAAAATTATTCAACTTAATTTGATTATAAAAACTCTAAAATAACTCTTTTAATTTATATTTATCTATATTTGCTTCTAGTAAAACCAAAAGTTTTATACGAGCTTTTTGACCGCTTAAACCTGTTGTAAAAATAACACCATCTTGACAAAATCTTTTTCCACCACCATCGTAGTCATAAACATCTTGCGTTACTCCATTAAACGCTCTCGAAACAAAGACAACAGGAATATTATCATCAAGCAGTTGCTTTATTGCAGGTACAGTTTTAGGCGGAAGATTCCCCGCACCAAGTGCTTCTATAACTAAACCATCTGCTCCTAAGTTTCGGATAGCATCAATTAATTCCCCACCCATTCCTGCATATGCTTTTAAAAGATAGACTTTTTTTGAAACACTATTTACTTCATAATGCTCTTCCTTTAGTAATTTTTGGAAATAAATAACTTCATTTTTTGATACTAACCCTATAGGCCCAAAAGTTGGAGTTTGGAATGTAGCTACATTAGTAGTGTGAGTTTTAGTTACATAAGTTGCTGTATGAGCTTCATCATTCATTACGACAAGTACTCCTTTATCACTACTTTCATCGCTAACCGCAACAACTAAAGAACTTCTAAGATTCGCCAAGCCATCTGCACCTATTTCATTGCTAGAACGCATCGCACCTGTTATAACTACAGGAATCTCAACATCTAAAGTTAATTCTAAATAATACGCTGTCTCTTCTAAAGTGTCTGTCCCATGAGTTATTACGACACCTTCATACCCTTCATCAATAGCTTGCATAATACGCTGTTTTAATTCAAACATTTCAACTTCTGTAATGTGAGGTGATGGAAGATTATACAAATTTTCCATATATATGCGAGCTATATGAGAAAAAATACCTTCTCCTATGCCTATAGGATTATTTTCTGTCGGAGAAACTTTTCCTGTTGTATGATCCTCACTCATAGAAATCGTTCCCCCAGTGTTTAATATCAATATTTTTTTCACTAAAATTACCTCCCTCCTAAGCTATTCTTTCATATTATTATATCCATTTACAACTACATCTACTTTCCCATCATCAGGGTTAATTACTAAACCATGTACTGGTATACCTTTTGGCATTAATGGATGATTTGTTATCATATTAACATCATGAGTAACACTTTCTAAAACATCATCAAAACCATGTAACCATTTTCTTAAATCTATCCCTGAGTATTGAAGTACATCCAAAGTTTCCTCTGATATCCCTCGTTCTTTCATCTTATCCAAAACCAAATTAGGATCAATACTTTGCATACCACAGTCATGATGCCCCATAACAATAATTTCATCAGCTTTTAGCATATAAACAGCCATAATCAAACTACGCATAACTGAACCAAACGGATGTGTAAGTATTGCCCCTGCATTTTTTACTACTTTTACATCTCCTTGAGCCAAATTCAGAGATTTTGTCGCCAAATCAACAAGACGAGTATCCATACAGGTGAACATCACCACCCTTTTAGCAGGGTATTTATCTTCTGTTTTATATTTTTGATACTCTTTAAATTTTACAAAGTATTTATTATACTCTAGTATAGAATCCAATAACTTCATTGATATTCTCCTTAATTAGTATTTTATCCAAAATAATACAATCCAAAACTTATTATACTATACTTACACTGTTGCGTAAACTTCAAATAGATATTAAAACTAATTTTTAAATTTTTCTAAAAAAGATGTGTTACAAACATTGCAACACATCTCTACTTTTATCTTATCCAATCAACAAACTCATTCGCTTTTTCAGGCCCCATTGAACCTTGTTTGTAAGTATATAATGGCGCTCCTTGTTTATAGTACTTCGCTAATAAATCATTAACAAAAGTCCATGATACAACTATTTGATCCCATTGAGAGAATAATGCACGATCTCCTTTAAAGCAAGCATCTAATAACCTCTCATACGCTTCAGGTGTATTTATTCTATTTTCCAGAATACAACTCTGACAAAAATCTAGAGAAATCTGTTGAAGTTCTTGTTCTGTTCCTGGTTTTTTCGCATTAAATTGGAAATAAACACCTTCATCTGGTTGAATCTTAATTATCAGCACATTACCAGGAATATCTCCTACAGCTTTAAATTGAACAACAATCTGAGTTTCACGATCCCCCATTTTCTTACCTGTTCTAATAAAGAACGGCACTCCTTGCCAACGCTCATTGTCAATAAATAATTTTAATGCTGCATAAGTCTCAGTTTTAGAATCTTTAGAAATATTTTCTTCATCCAAATAACCTTCATATTGCGCCATCACTAGACTATCATTTACATTAGTAATAGGCACTAATTTAGAAAGAAGACTGTATTGACTATCGTGAATTCCACGACTTCCTTCTTCCTTCGGTTCTTCCATGGCTACTATCGATAAAACCTGTAACAGGTGATTCTGTACCATATCTTTAACAGCGCCACTCTTATCATAATAACTAGCACGTGTCCCCACACCAACAGCCTCTGCTGCTGTAATTTGTACATTTTCTATGAAATCTTTATTCCAAACACCTTTGAAAATAATGTTTTTAAAACGTAAAGATAAAATATTTTGAATCATTTCTTTTCCTAGATAATGATCTATATGATAAATTTCCTCTTGACTAAAGAATTCTGCCAACTTATCATTAAGTTCTCCTGCTTTTTCTAGATCTTCTCCAAATGGTTTTTCTATTATAACCTTAGCATTATTTTCTGAACAATATTTCTTCAATCCATTAGTAATAGTTATAAAGAATGATGGAGCAACGGCATAATAATAAATATGTTCTGTAATTCCTTGCTCTATATAAAACTCTTGTAGTAGTTTATAATCTTCTACATTGGTCATCTCCATCTTAAAGTAGATAATTCTTGAAGAATAATTTTGGAAATCATTATCGTGAAACTTAGTTCGAGCATACTCTTTTACCCAACCGCGAACTATATTAATATAATCTTCCTGGCTATATGGACGACGACCAATTACAATAATTTTGAATTCTTTATCTAATTTTCCTAGAACATCTAAATTATATAAGGCTGGCAATAACTTTCTATAAGTTAAATCTCCTGTCCCACCAAATAGTGTAATTGCACTTTTATTTTTCATTGTTTCCAACCCAGTCATAGTGATAATTTCCTTCTTTATCTGTTCTTTCAAAAGTGTGCGCTCCGAAGTAATCTCGTTGTGCTTGAATTAAATTAGCTCCACTTTCAGCAGTAGTATAAATATCTAAGTAAGAAATAGCTGAAGTCATAGCGCTTAATGGTAATCTATTCGTAATAGCTAATGCTGCTACTTCACGTAAATTGTCTTGTCTTGTTTCAATAACATTTTTGAAAAATGGATCAAATATTAAGTTAGCTAACTCTGGATTATTTTGGTATGCTTCGATAATATTTTGAAGAATTTTTGCTTGAATAATACATCCACCGCGGAAAATTTTTGCAATTTGTGAATAATCAAAAGTCCAGTTGTATTCTTTTTCTGCAGCTTGAAGAAGTTTAAATCCTTGAGCATAAGAAACAATTTTTGAAATAAATAATGCATCACGAACAATCTCTTTAAGATGTTCTTTATCTTCAACAATTGCATAAGGTTTACGAGCGAATTCTTTTTCTGCACGAACGCGCTCTTCTTTAAGATTAGACATATAACGACCATTTAGGGCAGCTGTAATTACAGAAACATCAATTCCTAAATCGATAGCTTGCTCGTTAGTCCATTTCCCTGTACCTTTTTGTTGAGATTTGTCTAAAATTTTATCTACTAAATAACTTCCATCTTCTTCTTTAACTTTGAAAATATTGGCTGTAATTTCTATTAAGTATGATTCTAATTCACCTTTATTCCACTCTTCAAAAGTTTGTTGTAACTCTTCATTAGTAAAGCCTCCTAAGTGTTTTAAGACTTTGTAAGCTTCTGAGATAAGTTGCATATCTCCATACTCAATACCATTATGAACCATTTTTACATAATGTCCAGCTCCTCCTGTTGAAGTATAACTACAACATGGAATTCCATTAACTTTCGCCGCAATTGCTTCTAAAATTGGTCGAATCTCTTCATATGCTTTTTCATCGCCACCAGGCATTAAAGCAGGACCAAATCTAGCCCCTTCTTCTCCACCAGAAACTCCAACACCAAAATAATTAATTCCTTTTTCTAATAGCAAGTCATATCTTCTTTGTGTATCTTTGAAGAACGAGTTACCTCCGTCAATAATAATATCCCCTTTGTCTAGGATCGGAGTAAGCTGATCAATAAGACTATCAACAGCAAAACCTGCTTTTACCATTAAGACAACTTTTCTTGGTTTTTCTAATCCATCTACTAATTCTTGTAAAGAATATCTTCCTACAACATTTTTATGTGGATGTTCCTCTAACATTTTATCAACAACAGATGTTGTTCTATTGAACACCGCTACTTTAAATCCATTATCAGCAATATTTAACGCTAAATTACTTCCCATTACCGATAATCCGATAACTCCGATATTTTGTTTCATTACTAAACCTCCTAGTTTTTCTTACTTTTAAATTATACCACTAAATACAATATTTGTGGTAACAATTTTGCTCAAAAAATTTTTTACTATAATTCATCAGACACATTTGAAAAAATATACAATCATACAATAATAAATAATTATAGAATAAAGCAATAAAATAATAATACATGTTTTTTTTATTTACAGTTATATATTAAATTTTTTACTAAAACTGCTATCATTTTACTTTAAATAACCAAATATCTAATAAAAAGCAAACAAAATATTTGTCTTTAGAATTTTTTTGCGATATAATTTTTATAAAAGTAATGATAACGTTTACTTTTAAAATCATATCTTAAAGGAGAACTACTATGACTGAAGTTAAAATTTTAAAAATGTTCATAAACGGGGAGTTTGAAGAACATGTGAATCACGAACATCTTAAAGTGTTAAATCCAGCTACGGAGGAAGTAATCGCTAAAATTCCATCTGGAAATTTCAAAGATGTTGACCGCGCTATTAATGCTGCTGATGCTGCACAAAAATCATGGGAGAAACTTCCAGCCGTAGAGCGTGGAGAATATTTACGTAAAATCGCTAAAAAAATTCGTGAACGTGAGCCGGAGATTACACAAACTATCGTTAACGAAGGTGGAAAAACTTTTGAACTAGCAAAAGTAGAGGTGCTTTTCACAGCTGATTATATGGATTACATGGCAGAATGGGCTCGTAGATACGAGGGAGAAATTATTCAAAGTGATAGAAAAGATGAGCATATTCTTTTATTCAAACGTCCTTATGGTGTTACTACAGGGATTCTACCATGGAACTTCCCATTCTTCTTAATCGCAAGAAAAGCTGCACCAGCTTTACTTACTGGTAATACTATAGTTCTTAAACCTAGTCAACTTACACCAATTAACGCTCATATCTTCGCTGAAATTTGTCAAGAAGTTGGTTTACCAAAAGGAGTATTAAACATTATACATGGTCGTGGATCAGTAGTAGGAAATAGATTAGCATCTCATCCTAAAGTTGGCTTAGTAAGTTTAACAGGTAGCCTTGCTGCAGGACAAGAAGTTATGAAAGCAGCTGCTGAGAACATCACTAATGTTTCACTAGAACTTGGAGGAAAAGCTCCAGCTATAGTTTTTGAAGATGCAGATTTAGAACTTGCTGCAAAAGCAATCGTTGCTTCTCGTGTTATCAATTCAGGTCAAGTATGTAACTGTGCAGAAAGAGTATATGTTCATGAAAGTATAAAAGAACAATTCGAAAAAGCTTTATTCAACGAACTTGACAAGGTTAAATTCGGAGATCCAAATAAAGAACGTGGTTTAGATTATGGTCCACTTATCGAAAAACGTGCATTGAAACAAGTAATTGAAAAAGTTGATTATGCTGTTAAGCAAGGTGCTACTCTTGCTTACGGTGGCCAAGTAGACAAAGAACAAGTTGGATACTTCTATGGACCTACTGTTCTAACTGATGTAACAAATGATATGACCATTATGAAAGAAGAAGTATTTGGTCCAGTACTTCCTATTGCAACATTCAAAACTTTAGACGAAGTAATCGAATACGCTAATGATTCTGAATACGGTCTAACTTCTTCAGTTTATACTAAAAATCTTAACACTGCATTCAAAGCTATTAACGGCTTAAAATTTGGAGAAACTTATGTTAACCGCGAAAACTTTGAAGCAATGCAAGGATTCCATGCAGGACGTCGCAAATCAGGAATTGGTGGTGCTGATGGTAAACATGGTTTAGAAGAATACTTAACTACTCAAGTAGTTTATCTTCAATTAGATAATGAATAATATATAATTATAAAGGAGATCCTAAAAGATCTCCTTTATTTTTTTACAACTAATTTCACAAAAAAAGTTGACAAATTGTCAGAAAAATGATAATATTTTAACAATAATTAATTAAGGAGCTACTCAAAATGAAAATTTTAGACTTAACTAAAAAAGAATACTTTTTCGTGCCATTTTAGAAGCACTTATGTCTATGTTAATTGTAGATGTAAGTGCACCGACACTGTCATCTACAATGGCTAGTTAAGTTTTGATTGCAGCCATTGGTATAAACTGAATGGCTTTTGAGTAATATTATATATTTTTATTAAGGCTATTTAGTTTTTACTGAATAGCTTTTTGTATTAATAATGTATTATGTTAGGAGGAAAATTTTATGTCAGAAAAATCTCAATGGGGGTCTAAAATAGGATTCATACTTGCTTCTGCAGGTTCAGCAATAGGTCTTGGGGCAGTTTGGAAATTCCCATACATGACTGCTGCCAATGGTGGAGGAAGTTTTTTATTAGTTTTCCTTATTTTCACACTTTTAATAGGTCTTCCACTTTTACTAGCAGAGTTCGTCCTTGGACGTGGTGCAGCAGTTTCAGCAGTTAAAACTTTTGGGAAACTAGGGAAAAATAAAAAATATAATATCTTCGGAATTATTGGTGCATTCGCATTATTTGTACTATTATCTTTCTATAGCGTAATTGGTGGCTGGATACTAGTTTATCTTGGTATTTCAATAGCAGACGCTTTGGGTATTTATTCTACTAGCGATTATGTTGCACTTTTTAGTACTATCATCTCTAATCCATGGATTGCTTTAGGAGCTCAGGCGATGTTTATTCTATTAAATGTCTTAATTGTATCTCGTGGTGTCCAAAAAGGAATTGAACGCGCATCAAAAATTATGATGCCAATGTTATTCATCATCTTCCTAATTATTATAACAAGATCATTAACATTACCAAATTCTATGACCGGAGTAACTTACTTCCTAAAACCAGACTTTTCTAAAATCACTACCTCAGGATTATTATTCGCATTAGGGCAATCGTTCTTTGCACTTTCTATCGGAGTTACAGCTATGCTAACTTATGCATCGTACTTAAATAAACAAGTTAACATGGTTCAATCTGGAGTTTCAGTAGTTATAATGAATATTGCTGTTTCTATTATGGCGGGGCTTGCTATTTTCCCAGCTATGAGCTCGTTCGGTATGGAATCTGAAGGTGGTCCAAGTTTATTATTCATCGTTCTACCACAATTATTCAACAATATGGCTTTCGGTAAAATTTTCTATATTTTATTCTTAATCTTATTCTTATTTGCAACTATTACTTCATCAGTTGTTATGTTAGAAATCAATGTAGGAAATCTTACAGATCAAAAAAATACTAATCGTACTAAATGGAGCGTTATTGTTGGTATACTTACATTTGTTTTCGGTATTCCATCTGCACTTTCATATGGAACACTTGCCAACACACTATTCTTTGGTAAAACATTCTTCGATTCTATGGACTTTTTAGTATCAAATATCCTAATGCCACTTGGTTGTCTATTCTTATCAATTTTTACAGGTTATGTATTAGATAAAAAAGTAGCGATACGTGAACTTCATGTTAAAGAAGATAGCAAAGTAAGCTTAGGCTTCTTCAAAGCATGGTTATTCCTATTACGTTACATCCTGCCAATTATTATTGCAATCGTATGTCTAGCACAATTCTTCTAAACTAAAACAATAAACCTAGAATAAAGTCTAATTCTTTATTCTAGGTTTATTATTTAAAAAATAAAGATAGAAATTTTAATTAACTTCTATCTTCATTTTAATTCATTTATTATTTAGAGTAGTTTGGACTTTCTTTTGTGATTTGAACATCATGTGGATGAGATTCGATAAGTCCAGCACCTGTCATACGTACAAATTGTGCATCTTCACGAAGTGCGTGTAGATTTCTTGAACCAGTATAACCCATACCAGCACGAAGACCACCGATAATTTGGTAAATAGTTTCTGCTACAGCACCTTTATATGGAGTACGTCCTTCGATTCCTTCTGGAACTAATTTCTTACCATCTTCTTGGAAGTATCTATCTTTAGAACCTTTTTCCATCGCTGAGATTGATCCCATGCCACGATATGCTTTAAATGTTCTTCCTTGGAAAATTTCTAACTCACCTGGAGATTCTTCACATCCTGCAAGCATAGAACCTAACATTACTGCATGTCCTCCAGCTGCAATTGCTTTTACTACATCACCTGTATATTTAATACCACCATCAGCAATAATAGTTTTTCCAAGTTCTCGAGCTACAGTTGCACAATCATAAATTGCTGTGATTTGTGGTACACCTACACCTGCAACAACACGTGTTGTACAGATAGATCCTGGTCCAATACCAACCTTAACTACATCTGCTCCAGCGTTAAATAAATCACGAGCAGCTTCTCCAGTCGCAACATTACCTGCGATAATATCTAATTCTGGATAATTTGTTCTTAAAGCCTTAACTGCATCTAACACTCCTTTAGAATGTCCGTGAGCAGTATCAACGACGATAGCATCAACTCCAGCTTCCACTAAAGCTTCTACACGATCTACCGTATCGTTGGTAATTCCTACTGATGCTGCTACCAATAATCTACCTTTTTCATCTTTTGCCGAATTAGGATATTTTGCTAATTTTTCAATATCTTTAATAGTAATTAGCCCAGTAAGTTTTCCTACTTCATCAGTTAAAATTAATTTTTCAATTTTATGACCACGTAAAATTACACTTGCTTCTTCCAAAGTAGTATTAGCTGGCGCTGTAACCAAATGTTCTTTCGTCATAACTTCACTAATTTTAATATCAAAATCAGTTAAAAATCTCATATCACGATTAGTTATAATACCTACAACTTTCATATCGTCTGTATTATTTACAATTGGTACTCCTGAGATTTTATATTGTTGCATCAAGCTTTCAGCTTCGTCTACTAAACTATCTGGAGTTAGGAAGAAAGGATCTGTGATAACCCCACTTTCTGAACGTTTAACTTTTCTTACTTGCTCTGCTTGCTCTTCGATAGACATATTTTTATGGATTACACCTATTCCACCTTCACGAGCCATAGCAATCGCCATTTTGTATTCAGTAACTGTATCCATCGCTGCTGAAATTACTGGAATAGATAATTTAATCTTGTCTGTTAAGTTAACTTTTAAATCAACTTTTTTAGGTAATATATCACTTTTAGCTGGCACTAATAGTACATCATCAAATGTTAAACCTTCTTTTTGAAATTTATTTTCCCACATTATCTTCTTATCCTTTCTTTATTTCATCATCTGCTACATTAAACTTCACTTCATTATTTTCAAGAGAGGCAATTCTGCATAAAGAACAAATATTCACATTTTTTTGTTCTAATAATTTACGTCCATTTTGGAAACTTTTCTCAACTAAGATACCAACTCCAACAGTATTCGCACCTGCTTTTTCAACTATTTCCATAAGACCAAGAGTCGCTTGACCATTCGCCAAGAAATCATCAATTATAAGGACATTATCCTCTTTGTTTATGAATTTTTCTGAAACTACTATCGTATTAGTTACATTTTTTGTATAACTATGTACTTCTGCGGTATAAATATCATTATTTTTCAAAGTTGCCGGCTTACTTTTCTTAGCAAAAACCATCGGTACTTTAAAAAAATGCGCAACTAGAATCGCAGGAGCGATACCACTTGCTTCTATTGTAAGAATCTTCGTTATTTTTTCTTTCCCAAAATATTCATAAAAAGATTCTGCCATTTTCATCATTAGACTAGCATCTATTTGATGATTTAAAAACGAATCAACCTTTAATACATTATTGTCATAAACTTTACCATCAGTGACAATCATTTCTCTTAGCAGTTCCATAATATCTCCTTGATATAATTTAAGTAATTTTACTTATGATACCAAACTTTTTATAAAAATTCAAGAGCTAGACGAATTGTTACTCATCTAACTCTTTTATTCATAATTTTACTTTAAGTTTTCTAATAACTCTGTTATTTCTTCTTTTGTGAAATGGTATTTTTCTTTACAAAATGCACATACTAACTCTGTAGTTTCTTCTTGAGCAAGACTCTCTAATTCCTCACGACCTAATGTAACTAAAGCATCTTTATAGCGTTCTTTTGAACATGTGCATTTAAAGACAACATCATTTTTGCGTAAAATACGATAATTCTCTTCTCCTTCAAACAAAATATCTGCAATTTCTTCTGGAGTCTTTCCTTCATGAATAAGTGTAGATATAGGTTTTATATTAGAGATTACTTTTTCTAACTTTGTTATTGTTGCATCAGTTGCTTGAGGTAATACTTGAAGAATAAAACCTCCTGCAGCTATAACTGAATTATCAGTATCAACAAGTACTCCCAATGATACTGCTGATGGAACTTGCTCACTTGCTGCAAAATAATATGTAAAGTCTTCAGCGATTTCTCCTGAAACTATCGGAGAAGTTGTCGTATATTTTTCATTTAAACCTAAATCACGTACTACGGTAATATTTCCACCGCCTACTACACCTTTTACATCTAGTTTTCCTTGGGAATTACTTGGAATATGAACTTGCATATTTTTAGCATATGCGGTTGTTTCTCCAAGCTCATCTGACGAAGCGTATATTGTTCCTATTGGGCCATCTCCACGAACTGCTACATCAATTCTATCTCCACTCTTTAGCATAGCTCCCATCATAGTTGTTACAGTCGCAACACGCCCCGTAGCTGCAATTGCTGTTGGATAAGCATTATGACGTTTTCTGATTTCTTCTACTAAATCTGTTGTCTTTGTTACAAAAAATCTAATCTCATCATTAAAGGCTAGACCTCTGATTAAATAATCTCTCATCAAAATAAAAGTCCTTTCTGAATCATTTTCTAATTACTAAGTCACTTACGATTTTTTATTATACAGGGAATAAATTAAATTGTCTATTGAGAAGAAACATTTATGAAAAAACCCCCTCTTATATTTAACCAAATTTCTTTAATATACATATAGATACCTTATTAGTTATTAATCTAATAGCTTAACACTTAAAATTTCTACATTCAATCTTTTCAAAAAGGTATGTCTCCCATGACATACCTCCGAAAACTAATTTATCCTACTTTCCTTTATTCATCTTATAAAGTTCTATTATTCCTTTTAGCGTTAACTCTTCATCTACAATATCAACCGATGAGCTATATTTCGCAATAAACTTCGACAAACCACCTGTTAAAACTACTTTATAATCTCCTCCTAAATCTTTTTTTAAGTGAGTTATAATATTTTCAAATTGCCCTAAAAACCCGTAGAAAAAACCTGCTTGCATTTGACTTGTCGTATCCATTCCTAACGATGTAGATACAGCCTCTAATTCTATACGAGGTAGCTTTGCCGCACGAGAATAGAGAGCTTCTGCACTTATGTTCATCCCAGGACATATTATTCCGCCACGATAATTCATCTCTTCATCAACACAATCGAAAGTTGTCGCTGTCCCTAAATCAACAATAATAGCTGGTAAATGCCCGCTAACCTTCGCTCCAACTATATCAACTACACGATCCGCACCTAACTTGCTACTATACGGTACTGGAACTTTTATTCCTGTTTTAATACCAGCAGAAACTATAATCGGTTCTTTTTTGAAGTATTTTTTACTTAGTAGTTCCAAAGCAAACATCATTTTTGGGACAACACTTGAGATAACTACTCCATCAAAGTCCTCAAACTTAATATTTTTATCTACGAAAAAGTTTCTTATAATAACATATAGTTCATCCTCTGTCTTTGTATTATCCGTTGCGATACGCCATGAGCAAAGCTGTTTATAATCACTTCCAAAAACTCCAAGGACAATATTTGTATTCCCTACATCTAATGCAAAAATCATCGTTTATCTCCTAAAATTTAAAAGTCACTTTATTATATCATATTTCCTAAGAAATATTTAGTGTTAATAAAATATTTTTCCCTCACTTTTATTCGTATAAAGTTTGAGTAGTTTCTATAATTATAAGCTTCTAAATATCAATAGTTCTAAAAAAATAAAGCTGAAAATAAGGACGTATGACACTCAGCAGTTTAATAATCTGAGTTCATACACCTTGAATGCAGTAAAGGGTAGCTTATATTAAGCTACCTTTTACTTTTGGATTACGATGTGTTAATAAATTTTATTTGGAAGGTGAGTTTAATGTAATTTCTGAAATTAAGATACCATTTTCAGCATTCACCTTCATAATATCAATTAAAGAATTATCGAAACTCACCATATTGCTTAAAGCATCAACATGATAAAGGTTTCTATATTTTTCAAATAGGATACCAGATAGAGTGTTACTAATTCCACAATTTAGTAGTGCGATTTTCTCCTTATTACTAGTCCCGTATTTTATTTTTAAATACAGCTCTTCATCTATCAACCTAAGCATGTTAAGTATTTCAATATATTTTATTATTTCATTGTCAATAAAATCATATTCTTCCTTAAGCCTAACAATTGCCAAATTTATTTTTTCAGATTGAGTTTTATTTGAGATATTGGTCCAATATTCTCTATGGCTAGTAGAGCCGCGAGTCGTATCTCCCCATTTTCCAACATAGACATATTCCGATTCATATCCTGTCAATGTATTCCAGTAACCTACGATTTGAGTTATCATATTTTTTGTCGTCATTCCTTGCATTCTCCAATTTATCAGCATCATATAGAATTTTTGAGCCGATATTTCTCGCAAGCGTTTCAAATTATTATAGGTCCCTTCTTCCTCGTCGATATGAGAAAAAAAGAGAAAATTCATCATATTAAAGATATTTTCTAGCGTTTGAGCCTGTTCTAATCCTTTCAATTTTTTATCAATGGTTTCCTCAATATCAAAAATATTAAATATTCTAACATTATTTCGAAAGCAAAGTTTTCCTACAAGTGTTTTCGGTCCTCTTATTTGTTTGTCAATAATAATTTTATCCTCAGAAAAATTGTCTAACATTATTTCTGCTTGATTAATGTTATCCGAGTCTAGTTGCTTATGATTTTTCAATAAAGGATTTGAAACCTCGTCTCTGATTTTATCTTGGTCTCCTATAAAAACATTTTTATTTTTAAAAAAATTTAATGCATTAAAGTCTTTTCGGCAATACTTTCCTTTGACGAGATGAATCTCAGGCAACAAGTATTCTAAACTACCATTATCAGAATGGAAAATCTCTCCGAAACGACAAATTCGACCAATTAAGTTTTTGAAATCTGACGATGTTAAATAACCATTACCTCTACTAGGATCTAAAATAAACATTTTTGTTGCAGGAATATTAACACCCTCTAGTAATGTTGAGTTAGCAACTAACATGTTTAATTCTGAAAGTTCTGAATATAATGTTTCAATATAATACCTGACAGATTCTGGAACAGAACCATGATGATAAACTACTCCTTTCTCCAATGAATTAGCTAAACTATAATCCTCATGTATAAAATCCCTTAGATCTGATACAGCTTTTTTGATTTGTTCTGATGTTGTCATTTTTTGTCGTTTTGATAACTCTTTGGCAAATTGTTCGATTTTTTTGGGACTGTTTAGATATATAATATTTTTTCTTTCAGCGTTAGAAACCACAATATCAGTGTCCGAAGAAGTGGTTAGATTTCCTAAAGAAATTAGTTTTTGTTTAGAACCAGAGAACTGATCTAATATCTCCTTAGTACCTTTGGTTATATCATGAAAATAAAATACTTCAGATTTCATAAATTCTGATACGGTAAACCATTCTAATGACTCTGAGACATGCTTCAATTCAATACTTTCCTTTGAACGTAAAAAAGGAGTTAAATATCTACAAGAAAGATTCTCATTTCGTCTATGACATATCACTATAACAGAAGCTAGTAACACACTTCGAGAACTATCTTTGGAAAATCTATCGAGTAAATTATGAGCTTCATCAACTACTAAGATGTCAAATTTGAGTTCAGGATTATTTTGTAGCAATCTTAGCAGTCGCTCTTGAGTCAAAACAGCTATAATCCTTTTATCATCTTCGGAATACATTTCTGGTTGAGTTATTATCTTTCTATTTCCAATATGATTAAGGATTCGTTTTTTAGTTTGAGCAAGTAAAGATTTTGTTGGAGTTATTATACAAACATTCTCATCTGAGGTAGTATCTAAAAAGGATAAGATTAATTCAGTTTTTCCATACGATGTAGGAGCAACAACAATATAAGATTTATTTTCTGTTGTAATAACATTATTATATAGAAGAAGTTGGCCTATCGTTTTATATTGATTCCCTTGTCTAAAATCTTGATTGATAGCCTCATTTATTACGGTTTGAAGATTTCCAAACTTCTCGCCATATTTTAGATTATTATCAATAAACTGAGCAATCGGGATGAATCCCTTATTTAAACTTAATTCATACAGTGGTTTATAATCTTCGGTATTTTTACTGTACAAAAGAAAAATTCTATATCCCAATTTTTGTATAGATTCATCTCCTAAGCCTACAAAATATACCCCCAACGATAATAGTACTTCAAGTTCCTTAGCAGTCACGCTATCAGGACTAGTTAAAAACTTCCAATATAGATCTTTGAACTCTGTATTATATAATCTTTTCAATGTGAGTGTTTTCATGTAAAGCTCCCTTAAATATTTAATTTGTATAAAAAGTCAACAACCGCTTCAAATGTCTTCTTCTGAATTGTAATAATCTGCAATTTTGAGAAATTATTTTTTACATTGATTCTTCTGTAAAGATCCTTGATTTTTTCTAAATCTATTGTAGTACTATAACTACAGAAGATGGTGGCACCTAAAAGAACATTTTTATCATTACTAACGTCCGTGTTACTCAAATTTTCGAGAAGATTTACAACAGTCTTTTTCTCGTCAGTACTATCTACGCTCGACCTAACTGATTTAATTGCATTTAACCATAATTGAGCATTCTCTTTATTCAGCCTATCAATTAAATCCCTTTTTGCTGTATTTATTCTTTCTAAGGCTTTCAAGGAAGCATTACTCATACCTCCTAGTTCACCAGCCTTTGACTCTACTATCCATATGTCATTATTCGTGTCAAATGCTATAATATCAAAACCCTTCTTAACGTTTCGTTCCTCTAGATTAAAGAATGGAGAGATAATTTCAAGATTCCCCAAAACTCTTATAATTACATTTAGGAGTAGCTCACCAATTGCTCCTACTCTTTTATCCTTTTCTTCAGGGAGTCTATAATTAACTAACTCAGCGATTGTTCCTTTAAAACTATAGTAGTTTGAAGTTGAGCTAAGGGCATATTCCCCATGACAAATCACTGCTAATTCATTTTTTATTTTTTCTTTCAATTCATCTGATAGATAGCGTATCTCAATGATTTTATAATCAATAAAATCATCTATTGTCACACCTTTCAATAATTGTGATCCCATACCAGTCCTATATCCTTATCGTAGCATTTAAATAATTATAACACGATTAATCCTATTTTAGCAATTTCGATAATCGAACAGTATATTTAACTTCTTTGATAACCAATAACAAAAAAGTTCCTGAAACGATTTTTTGTCTCAGGAGCTTCTAATATACAACCTGAAAAAAGCGAGTCAGACCAACTGACTCGCTAATATTACCCATAATAACTAAACTGCTTTATGTCAGCCTAGCTTATTCAGCTTTATTTCTTATATTCTATTTTCTAGCTTTAGAAAGTGATTCTCTATATTTAAGAGGTGTCACTTTAACTAATGTTTTAAAAATTCTAATAAAGTAACTTGTATCGAAATAACCTATATAATCTGCAACTTCTGAAATAGAGAAATCAGTATTAGCAAGTAAATAACATGCATTAGAAATACGTTTATCATGAATATAATCTACAATACTAATCCCCATATCTTTGTTGAAAATTGAAGAAAGATAACTTTTATTTACTCCTAAGTAGTCACTAACATTATCCAAACTGATTTTTTCTGAAATACGATCATTAATATAAGCTATGCAGTTACGAACAACAGCTTGTTTATCTTTATATTTATTTCTATCTACTAAAAGACAATAACTTCTAATTACATCTTCTGATAAATCGTAGTTATCAAGTTTGTTTTTAATTTTAACCCACAGTTCTTCTACACCTAGATAATCTTCGCTGTGTTGTTCAAGCGCATATCTTAATAAATCATTCATATTATAAGATTTTCTACGTTGAACATTAACCCCTTGTTCTACATTTTCTTCTTCTACACCATGATTTCTTTGACGAAGGTCAAACAACATATTTACACGAGAGATATTCCCATCAACAACCGCTTCAAGAATTTCGCGTTTAAATTTAACTTCGCTCTCTAAAATGCTATTTAGATAATTATTTTTTCTTGATGATGTTCTACGAACATTTTTCACACTTGAATCTTCTACTAAAACAATAGCGTCTAAAAAGTCTACATTTTCATCTCCCACCAATAATTCTACCAAATAGTTAAATTTCTTTCTTGGAGTAATCGGTAGTGAAAAATATACATCACAAATTAATTCACTAATACTTGCTCCATATTTAGTAAGCGATTCTTGGAATAATTTAGTTGGGATAAGATACTCTAAAAATGGTGTGATTAAGTAAAACTCTTCATCATTATCACTTGGAATAAATAAGCATGAAATACCAAGACCACTTTGACATTTAACTAACTTTCCTTTATGCAAACCTTCTTTTATCTTTGGTAAATTTCTTTTTAAAAATCTGCTGAAAATACTACTTAATTGTTCTTCTCCTAGGTTTAGACGAATATCTTCATCACTATATTTGTATGTTAAAACACTACCATTTAAGTCTAATATATCTTTAATACGCTCAATTTTTTTTAGCGAACTTTTCATCTCGCCTACCTCCTCTTACAAATGGATAAATTTTTTAGTCTATAGTAATATCTCTTCTTGCATTAATAATATATGAAATTACGAAAAATACTGCGCTGTACGCTGCTAACATAATAATTAATGCATTAGCATTATCAAATTTAAAAATTTCTTTAACCAAATTACGAGTTGCTTCACTTTCATAATATTTACTAAATAATGGAACATCAAACATATGGTATTTAGCCCAAGACCACTTCGTTACAGCCCACCCAGTAATGGCCTGAATAATACTCATTCCTAATAGACTCACCATAACTAATACAAGTGAAAGAATTTGTGTTTTAAATACTACACAAAGTAACACTACCATAGCAATAAAGAATATCATAGTCGCAAGTTCTGTTAAGCTTGTAATTATAAGTTGTTTCGCTACTGTTCTTCCAAAATATCCTTCTTCCAGAGTTCTATTTAATTGGTTTAGTCCTATTTTTTTATTGAAAAACACATAGTATTTTATAGCAAAATCAAAAGCTATTCCTAAAACAAAGAAGATAATATAGTTGATAAAACCTAAGGCTATTTTCGCTGTTAATATAGCTGAACGTGATTTTGGTCTTGTATATAAAAACTTAACAGTTCCCTTAGAATATTCTTGAGATAAATTATTCGCAAGCATTATAAGTGTAAATACTCCACCTACAGCTGCTGCGATCGTAGTTATACTTATCATTATTTTTAATGGATCGAAATTTTCTTTAAAATACGATTTTTGAAAATATCCATATGCTGCTATTATCGCAAACATAATAAGCATATATATCCAAGTTGTTATCTTTTTATAATCTTTTATAAATTCATTAAATAATAGTTTCATTACTTATTCTCCCCTCCTGTGATTTGTAGGAAACGATCCTCTAGCGATGTAGTTAATTCACGAATAGAATCTAATTCTACATTGTTAGTTACTAAGTATGTAATTACTCTTGCTTTGTCTTCTCTAGAAATATTTTCAAAAATAAATCCTTCTTTTGTTAATTCATAACGAATACCTAATTCTCGAACTAAGACCTCTGCTTTTTCAACATCATAAGTTGAGATTAAAGTTTTAATTGTTTCGTCTGCTACAAGATTATCTAATTTATCATCAGCGATAATTCGACCTTTTTCAATAACGATAACTCTATCACTTACTTTTTCAATTTCATCTAGTAAATGAGAAGAAATCAAAATTGATACTCCTGTTGCAGCTATTTCTTTTAGCTTATTACGGAAGTCTTGAACACCTTGTGGGTCTAAACCATTTACCGGTTCATCTAGTATAAGTATTTTCGGATCATTTAATAAAGCTTGAGCTAGACCTAAACGTTGACGCATACCTAATGAATAAGTTTTTACTTTTTTTCTAATAACTTTGCTTAATCCAACAAATTCTACCAGTTCCTTCATACGAGCACGACTTACTTTTTTACCACATACGCGTGCCATTTGTTTTAGATTTGACCATCCTGACATATAGTTATAAAATTCAGGAGTTTCTATCATAGCACCTACTTCTTTAAGCATTTTTACTTTTCCTAATCCAAGTGGTTTTTCAAAACAATAAACTTCTCCCTTAGTTGTTTTTGTTAATCCAACTAACATTCGCATTATTGTTGTTTTCCCACTACCATTAGGTCCAAGAAGTCCTATAATTTCACCTTCATGCATATCGAAGCTAATATCTTCAACAATTGTCTTTAATCCTATACGTTTTTTTAAGCCTAATACTTCTAAAACAGGTTTCCTATTATCTTCATTTTTTTCTGGAAGAATTTCTTCTTCAACCTCTTGTTTTATTAAAGCTTGCTTTAATTCATTACGATCTAAAACCACTGTTTCTTCATAATCATTTTCTTGAGGTTTTTCTAACTCTTCGTTTATCTCCACAGAATCCGTATTCGATTCTTCATAATACTTTCTTGTAAGAGTAGATTCACCTTCTATATCTACTTGTTTTCTTATTTTACTCAACAGTGCTGCATAATCTTCTGATTTTGCACCCTTATTTGTTACTTCTTCATCTCTTAATAGTTCTTTGTTTTCATCTGAATTTGTCATTATTTGTAGAAGATTCCTTTCTTATAAATTTTCTTTTATATTATATCATACTTATACTATTATTTCCATTAAATAATATATAATTATTTTTTATTTTATCAAATATGTACACACTTGTATTTTTGTCTCTATTTCAAAATTTCTTGTATTTTCTTTTACTTGTCATAATGCTATGAAATAAAAAACTTTTCAAGCTATTTACTTTATATTAAAGCTATACTCACTGTATCTTAAAATTTAGATTATACTTGTACATACTAGAAAATAAAATTTCTAAACATTACTCAATATTTTTTCATATTATAATATAATTAAATTTTCAAAGAAAACCTATATTTGTTCTTACAATACTCGACTATAATTTAAGAATTTAATTTCTTTTTCAGAAATTACACTATTAACTTTTATATAAAAAATGATGATTATACTTTATCGATATAATCACCATTTTTCTTTTTTAATCTTATTAAATATTTAAATTCTTATAGAAAAACGACTAACTTTCCAAAGAATATATGGAACTAACGTTAGGCATATTGCTAGCGATAATAACCCATTCATTCTGAATGTTTCGAAAAGAATTATTAAACCGAATGCTATTACACCTATTAGTAAAATTATATACCCTAAAACTTCCACCTTAGCAACAGAGAAAAACATCCCTTCTCTTTCAACATTATGTCGCTTGTATACTTTACTCATAATTATTGCAAATACCGTCAACGCCCCTAACCATAAGTATATATAGCCAGGTTGCTCATATTTGAAATAGTAGAATATCGGCATATGTCTTGGATTAAATGCAGCAGGATTCTCCAACCATCTCTCTTTTCCTAACGCTCTCATTACCAACTCCATAAAACCTACCAAATAGCCATATGTTGTTAGAACTGGAATGTATAAAGCTCCCATACTCACTACACTGCCACAAAAACTAGCAAAGATTGCACCTAGTAAGATTAACCCTATTCCTAGATAAAATGTTTTTGAATATGCACTGAAAGCATTACCTATATTATAAATATCACCTAGTACACTTGCTTTTACAATAAATATACTTACTATTCCTACTAATATAGAAGCCACTAACAATATTAGTAAACTCAGAGTAAGTTTTGCGAAATATACCCTCTCCTTTTTAAACGGTAAACTCGAAACAAATTTCCCAAAGCTTGTATGGTACTCCGCCCCAAATATTAATAGTACAATCAAGGTTATTAGTATATAGTACCCTATATTTGTATCTATTGTATAAAAAGTTTCTTTAATTTCTAATTTATCTTTACCTAAATTCTCTTTTGCAAAGTCAAAAATTTTAATTTGACTATAGCTCATAACTGGTGGATAAATTTTATTTAACACCTCTCGAAGCTTCTCATGCTTTTCACTCCCTGGTTGCTCAGCCAAAAATTCATGATACTTACCTGTATATTCTAACTCTTCTTTTGTTAGATACCTTTTATATTCCTCGTGATACTCTCCATAGGTATAATTTAAATCACCCTGTGGGGTGTAAAAAGTTATAAGCCCACTTATAGGATATTCTGTTAAATATGCACCTACAGCATATCTATGTAAAAGATAATCATAGCTTTCTTTTGAAATTTTCCCATTATAACTATCTATATAGTTACGTTTCTCTATATCTATCTTTTGATATTGTTGATTTTTTTCCTCTTTATTGTTCAGTTCACTAACTTTTTCACGGGCCGCAACTCCGATATTTTTTTCAAATTCATAACTAGCTATCTCTTGTTTTAATCCATTTAACTGCTTAGATGCTGTCAATGTTGTAAAAAGTGTGAATCCTAGTAATAAAATAATTATAGCAATAAAATATTTCTTCACATAAATTCGTATGATTTTCAAAATATCTCTAATCATTTTCTGCTCCTCCTTTATTATTTATAATAAATATATCTTCTAAAAGAACCGGCAGTTCATCACATTGTAATGGTGCGCTTTCTTGTATTAAATCTCTAGTTTCTTCAAAGCTACCACGCACTAATACTATATAAACTCTACCTATATTACTTACTATTCTCACACTATCTAAATTAGCAAACTTGTCTGGAATCTTATCTTCATACACCAGTTGATATTTGCTATATTCCATCTTATCAACCTCTTTACCATATTTACCTGTTGTATCTATGTATATAATCTTATCGCTAATATTTTCTAAATAATCTAATTGATGGCTGCTTACCAGTATTCCAACACCGCTATCTTGAGCTTCTATAATATAATTAATAATAAGTTTTATATTTATTACATCTATTCCATCTAATGGCTCGTCTAATAGTAAAAAGTTTGTTCTACAGGCTAAACCTAAAATCACTCCAAAAATTACCGTCTGACCTTTTGACAGTTCTGTTACTTTTTTATTCAGAGAGATCTTGTTTTTTACCAACTCTTTTTCAAAATAATCTTTGTCAAAATTCTCGTAAGCTAGCTCGTAATATTTTATAACATTTTTTATCTTTGTATATTTAAAATAATCGAACTTATCAGGAATATAAATTATATTACTTTTCAAATTATTTTGTTCTATGTTAACACCATCTATAGTAATTTCTCCTATATCCAACTGATAAATTCCAGTTATTAATTTTAGAAGTGTTGTTTTACCGCTACCATTTCTTCCTACTAAAGAAACAACTTCTCCACTTTCAACTTCTAAATTAATATTATTCAAAACTTCTTTCTTTTCAAATTTTTTACTCAGATTTTTGATTTCTAACTTCATAGCTCTCAACCTCCTTATACCTTGATATAATCTTTTCTTCCAATTTTTCTTTTGATAATCCAATAAAACGCCATTCTAATAATATTTTTTCCAAAATCGTTTCTAATTTTTTCTCACTAACTTTTTCCATATTTATTTCTCCATAAATACTTCATCTATTTTTTTTATCAAATCTTCTTTTGTAATTCCACAAATTTTTGCCTCTCTCACCAATTCTTCTAATAAAGTATCTATTAGCTCATAATTAGGTTTTATGGCGTCCAAATTTTCTGTTATAAACGTACCACGTCCTACAATCGTTACTATTATTTTTTCTTTTTCTAACTCTTGATATGCTTTTTGAACCGTACTAATATTAACATTTAAAATCTTTGCAAATTCTCGAATTGATGGCATTTTATCATTTTCTCTTAACATTCCTTTTGTTATTAATTTTTTTGTTTCATCTACAACCTGTTTGTATAAAGGTTTCTGCAAACTACTATCTAATTTAAACATAATTTACCTCCTTCCAGTTATAAAAATCCTAAGTGTATCGTTTTCCGCCATACACTTCTTACACTTTAAGTGTACCACATAGAACCATACATTTCAAGTTATTTATAAATATCTTTATTCATGGTATAATTACCACGAGGTGATTACTATGAAACATGCTCTTAGGAAGAAGTTTCTACATATTAGAAATAATCTTGATACAACATACCAAATTCAAGCAACAGAAAAAATATTCAAAACATTAGAAGAAAGTGATATTTTTAAAAATTCGCAAAAAATATTTATTTATGTCGGTTTTGGAACTGAAATCCAAACAGAATATCTTATTAAAAAATATATAGATAGTAAAGAAATTTTTGTACCTAAAATAGTAAACGGCGTTATGAAACTGGTAAAAATTAAAAATTGGGCTGATCTTTCTGTAGGTCATTTCAATGTTCTCGAACCCATACAAAATGACTTCTATGCCGAGGAGATAGATCTTGTTATTACACCATCAATTGGTTTTGATAAAAACGGCTATCGTCTAGGATACGGTAAAGGATATTACGATAAATATTTTAGTGAAAATAAATATAAAGCTAGTCTAGGTTTATCTTTTGAAAAACTACTTCAAGAAGAAATTCCTAAAGAAAAACATGATAAAAATGTCGATTTAATTATTACAGAAGAAAGGATTATTGTTATTAATGAAACGCATAGTAGTAACTACTAGTGTAAAAACAAATAATGAACTTAATGAAAAAGCTCATAATATTGCAAAATTTCTTAATTTTAATTACATCCCTCGTAACAAAAGAACAATTAAGCAAATGTTAATACAAGCAGATGGTGTCGTAGTCGTTTATAAAACTAAACTTAGTTATTTTGAAGGTGATAAAGAACTTTTCTTCCATTTAGATACTAGTGCTTTGAAGATAAAAAATAATGATAACGAACCTTTGATAGAAATAATAGGTAGTGAAAAGCAAAGCATTTTGGATTGTACGATGGGGCTTGCTGGCGATAGTATTATTCTTAGTTACTATGAACACAAAGTTACGGCTCTTGAAAAGAATAAAATTATTTATTTAATCGTAAGCAACGGTCTGAAAAACTATATTTCTCATGACGAAAAAATAAACTCCTCTATGAGAAGAATAATCACGTATAATATTGATAGTGTTAAATTTTTAAAAAATTGTCCTGATAATTCTTTCGATATAGTTTATTTTGATCCTATGTTCTCTCATAATATAGAAGAATCAAAAAACTTAGCTGGTATTGAAACACTGGCAAATCAAAATTTTCCTACTTCTGATTTTTTGACTGAAGCAAAACGCGTCGCCAAAAAGAAAGTTATAGTAAAAGCTCACTTTAAAGATGATATTTTTGAAAAATTTGACTTTATTCGCTTAACGCGTAAAAATACTAAATTTCACTATGGATATATCGACACTAATATAGAAAAAGCCAAGAACTAAGTCTATAACTTAATTCTTGGTTTTTCATTTTTCATTTCTTTTGTGGTTAAATACCCATCATATCCTGTAATTTCTTTAAAATCACGATATAAAGAGTTCTCTTCTGACTTTGCACGAACAATAGATTTAAAGTCTTTATAAACCTTTTTATACTCTTCTAACTCTACTCCTTTTAGATAACATTCTTCTATAGTATCTAAAAATTTAATAATAATGGTTATCTCGTCAGATGTATATAATGCGTAATCTATAGGATAATCAAATTCCATATATCTTTACCTATTCAAAAGTATATCCAACACCACGTACAGTTCTTAGATTTTTATCATAACCAATTTTTCTAAGCTCCTTACGTAATCCTGAAATATAAACTTCAATAGCATTGATTGTTGTTTCAGAATCAACACCCCAAACACGATCAAATATTTCTTCTTTCTCCAAAATAATATTATTATTAATCACAAAGAACGATAGCAATTCTAAATACTTTCCTTTAATTGTATCTAGTGTTCCTGCATTAGAGGTAACAAGCTCATTTTTTAAATCTAACACAAGATCTTTATACGTTACTTCGTTTTCAGCTTTAAGATTACTTTCTCTTTGTAATAAATTAGAGATTGTAGTCGTCAAAAGAGAAGCATCCGCTACACGTGGAAGATACTCTGTTACTCTATGTTTCATCACTCTTGCTTTTTCTTCTGTAGATTCAGCAATAGTAAGCACGATAACTGGTATTTTAAGCTCTTTATCTTCGCGGATATAGTCTAATAAATCTAATCCACCTTTTCCAGGTAGGATACTATCAGCGATTACAAAATCATAAATATTATTGTCTATAAGTTTCTGTCCATCAAGCCCATTATAAGAAACATCTACATCAAATTTATCTGCAATAGCAGCTTTCAATGATGAAGCTAAAAATTTATCATCTTCTACAATAAGTGCTTTAAGCATTAATAACTCCTCCTTTTATTTTTTATTTACCTTAGGATATTATTTTATAACTTTTCCAAAGAAAATACAACTAAAAAGAAAAATATATTCTACTTTTTTTTAAGTATTTTCACGGAAAATAATATAATAGAAATTATAATCCCAAATAACACTCCTCCACTATCAATCAAAACATCCATAAAGTTACCATCTCGACCTATTACAAATGTCTGATGAAACTCATCACTTACCGCATAAGAAAAGCAAAATAAAAAACTAATAAAGAAACTTGTTTCCAACTGTATCTTTTCTCTTCCGATCTGAAATATATTAGAAAAATAAGCAAAGGCAAAAAAACCTAGAATTGCATATTCGCTAAAATGACCTAACTTCCTTAAAAATAAGTTGCTAGTAAGCTTTGTTGATTCTACTCCAGGCTGGTTAGAAAATAAAAATATACAAATACAAACTAAGATTAGCATTGCTAATGAAAAGTATTTTTTATATAAAATTCTAATAAAAATTTCTCCTTTAATAATTATTTTATATTCTTCTTTCTACTCTAATCATACCATATTATAAAAACAAATGATATTAATTATAAGTAAAATAAACAAAAAAAATACTTTTTCTTTTTAAAAAACTTTCAAGAATTACGAAAATAAATAGTGTTTTCAATTTTTTACAGATATATTTACACTAATTACTGATTTACTATCTTAATTTAATATTAAAAATTTAAAAATTTTCAACAAAAAATATATTTTATATGATATAATAAAAGAAAACGAATACAAAATTTGGAGGTCTATTATTATGCCAAGAATAGTTGCTAGAGGAATTAAAAAAGAAGACTTAAAAAAAGTCAGCGCAGAGCTTTTCGATACTATCGCAAAAATTATCGATCGTCCTCGCGGTGCTTTTACACTTGACTTAGTTGAAAGTGTTGCTATCTTAGACGACGAAGAAATTAGTCGTGCTAATATCGAAATCGGTTGGGTTGCTCGCCCTGTAGAAGTTTGTGAGAAAGTTGCAAATGCAGTTGGCGAAATTATCAAGCCATTAGGATACGAAACTGTTATGGTTTCATTCAAGAGCATTGACTTAGCATACGAATTTACTTTTACTAAATAATAAAAATACGAGAGTATAATGGTAATAAGTTATACTCTCGTTTTTTATCATTAACTTTTTTACATGTTATTTTATATATGATTTTTAAAATTAATTAACTTTTTGACTCTTTTGCAATCCATTTTTTATTAATCATTTATATTCGCTACCAAAATCTCCATATACCTTTATTAATATCATTTTTCTATATTTGGTAATATTTTTTGATTTAATTATTTTTTCTATTTTCCCATAAATTAGTATCTATCCATATAAAATAATAATCTCTATATTTCCGCCTCTAGTTCTTCATAAAGATATATGCCTACTTTTCTTATTTTCTCTATAAATAAATTTATTAATTATATTTATTATACCTACATAATTTTTTAAAAAATTTATTAAAAATTCTATAAAAATATAGTATATACACTATATTTTTTATTAAATTTAAAAACTCTCTCCCAAAAAATTCTAAAAGATAATGATAATCTCTTTCAATTAAATCGTTTTTATGTTATATTTAGTATAAACAAAATTAAAAAAGCAATTTAACCAAACTAATTTTTGTTAAACTGCTTATTATTAAAGGAGAATACCAATGAAAACAAATAAGCTATTAAAATCTAGCCTGAGTGTTGCTTTTACTTTAACAGTTGCTTCTATAACAGCTGCAGCTTGGCCCACTCCATCTACTTACAGTATCGCTAAAGCTGATTTCGGAGATACTGCCGCCTCAGAGAAAACAAAAGGTGAGTTAAAAAAACTAATAGAGGAAATCTTTAACGATAATAATATTACCAATCGTTATTTAGGAACAACATTTTTCCACAAAACTTCAAACTTTCCATACTATCACGTAACTTTTGAAAATCACTCTGTTCCTGAGGACGTAATTGATACAACTCCATGGTACAATATGTGGGGAGAAGCTGCAGAGGCTAAAGCTAAGCTAGACGCCAATTCTTTTACTGAAAAAACTGCTAGAAATGCTATTAATACCCTTAATTACTATACACAACTTTATAATTTTGATATTAATCATGAATTAAAAAATGATGGTTTTTATACTACTACTGACTTTAAAACTCCTACTATGATTCAATCATATAGCGATGGACAACAAAACTTTTATAGCAAAGTTAAAGATAATAACGATGATATCAAAAATCTATTTAAAGACAACCTTATTGGTATTTATAAGCAAGGGCAAGATATTGAACTAAATCTTGTCGCTAATCCTAATAAGGTTACAAAAATAATTAGTTTTTCTGTTAATAAAGTATCTTCTATAGAACCTAAAATTAATCTAGGCCCTACTCCTCAAGATCAAAGACAAATCGCCTTTAGTATCCCTGGTGAATTAAAAGCTGAACAACTGGTTATTACTAATATGATTTACCTAGACCAAAATGGTACAAAAAAAGAAACAGGACCTTTTGCATTAGATATAAATTATAAAAATGTTGTATCAAAAGGTAATACCATACCTAAATATAGAGAAAAACTAAATGAAAAAATCCAGAATTGGATAGATCGTGGTGCAAAAGTTAATGAATGGTTATTAACAAAAGAAAATAATAAAGATAATGCCGCTGATTATAGTCAACGAGAAAAAATAAGCGAAGCTATCACACAGTTAAAAGAATTAAAACGTTCAAGTGATGCGAGCTATGATAAACTATACAAAATAGCTACTCCTATTCACGAAATAGAAGATATAGCTACTTTAAGGGAAGTCCTAGATACTAAAGTTGCTAAACTTTTAGAATACTTCGATCTTTACAAAGAAGATGTGTATACAAAAGAAAGTATTGCTAAATACAGAGAATATATAGAGAGTGTACCAAAACTAAAAAATACTAAAGATATTAAACAATTAGTTCAACTAATAAAAGAATTTGATAATGCCACATTTACATATTTAAGATTTAATACAGATGAGTTAAAACGATTAGTCTCTATTGCTGAAAGTAGAAATAAAGATGAATATAACATTGTATCTTTAGAAAAATTCACTCAAGCACTTAATCATGCAAAAGATTGGATTAACCAAACTGAAAGCTATCGTCCACAAATAAACGAAACATCTGAACATGTAAAAAATCTGACTAATGCCATTAATGGACTGATTAAAAAGAACGGAGAAAAAGGTGAACAGGTTCCTCCAAAAGAAAAATCTAAACCTACCGAATCTAGACCTTACTCTGTACCTGCAAAATTTGTAGAACGTGGAACTACTAAGCCTTTTGGTCTTTATGGTAGAGACTATTCTCAAGTAATCAAAAATGTTTCAATTATTGATAAAGAAAATGGAAGAAGTGAAGTTACATTAACATTTGAGCCTACAACTACAAATTATGGTGCAACAGATATAGCTCCTATAGGAACAATTCAATATAATAAACTTGGAACAATATCAGATGCTGAAGTCTTAGAAACAGGCACTACTAGCGATAATATTACCTATCCTAAAAAAATAAAACTTTTAGTTTATTCTGATCAGAAAAATATCGCTCTTGAAGGCATTTCATTTAAAGATAGTTATAGCCTATCAAATAATAAATGGCTAGCTCCTCTTGATTTATATTTAGATTACAGCACAAAATCTGAAACTAGCAAAGAAGAAGAGAAAAATCCTCTAAAAGAAGCTCTGAAAGAAAAAATAAATTATTTGGAATCAAAAGAGATTTCTGAAAACTATAAAGCAATACCAGAAAGATTAAAAACAGGACTAAATCAATTAATTCCTCAAGTAAAAAATATTATAAATAAATCAGTTGTAACAAAAGAGGAATTTGATAAATATACATCTCTACTTTCTGAAGAAACAAATAAATTAGATAAACTTGCTAATCTTTATCAAGCATTAACCGCTACTAAAGATACATACAGTAATTTCTGGAAAGAGAATACTCACTATACTCTAGAAAGTAGAAATTTAGTTAAATCAAAACTAGATGAATTAGAAAATACAATAAATAACCTTGTAGCCTCTGATATAGAGGGAACAAGTGAGAAATTCACTGATGAATACGGTAAAGAAGGCTCAGCTATAGTATATAAAAAAATAGATAAGCTTACAGGAGGACTTCAACATTTAGGAGATTACCTACGTATTGATACCACTGCATTGTCAAATGAAATTTCTAAAGCCGAAAAAGCATATGCTACAGCAAAAGATAGCTCTGCTAAGCGCACATTAAAACAATTAATTGATGAAGCAAAACAATATGTTGAACATTCTAAACTAACACCTGAGTCTCCTGACACTGATGATCAAGTTAACACTGACTTAACAGATTATTATACTGAACAATTTAAGTTTGCGATTCAAGATTTAAATAATTCACAACCTGAAGATAATAAAACATCTTCTATTAGAGATGAGCTTGCTAAAAAAGTAAATCAAGTTTCTCTTGTTACAGTTGGTAAAAAAGAGCCTTCAGCATTTGTTACACTAACTAATGAGCTTGCTAAAGCAAAAGAAGTTTTAAACAATAATGAAGCTAGCGAAGACGCCCTTAAAGATGCTTTAAACAAACTTTCTTCTGCCCTAGATACATTTAATGCTTCTGCTGATGCTAAACAAACACCTCCAAATACTGATAATCCTGCAAATGATAATAATATATCTAAAACACAATTAGAAGCATATTTCAAAAAAGCTGATTTAAGCGGACTTTCTTCTATGAATTCTGTTCTTAAAAATGCTTATCTAATTACAGAAAATGGAAAGAACTATATAGAATTAGAACTACAACCAATGCTTGGTGACAAAGATCAACCTATTGGTGTATTAAGCAAACTGACTACATTTGAAAATAATGAAGAAAAAGACAATGTTGAAGTTTTGAGTACTGCAACTGTTAACATTACTTTTGGTAATACAACTCAAGAATACAGCTATCCTTCTAAAGTTAGAATACCTATAAACGGTAAACCTACTGAAATTAAAGTAAATACTTATGCAAGCAGTGCCGTTTTCGGTGATAACCAACATAAAAACCCTGCAGTCTTAAGCCTTATTTACCCTAAAGATAACTCTATTATAAGTGCAGACAAAAAACAATTAAATGCTTTATTTAATGCAACAACAAGTAAATATTATGATAGTTGGAACAGAGTTTTCAAAAACAATAACTACGAAAAAGATCTTGTTATAGTAAGAGATTTTGGCGATAAGATTAACGAAGCTCAAAAAGTGTTGAATAATAATTCAGCATCTAAAGATGAAATATCAAAAGCATTTTCAAATCTATATGATGTGAAATTCCAATATGATTTACTTATTGAACTAAGACGCTTAAATGCTGATACACTAGCAAACTTCAACACCGATAAAGATAGTAATAATTATAGCGTTGAAAGCATAAACAAAATAGATTCTTACCTTCAAGAAAAAATTGATAAATTAGAAGATTTAGTACACAACAATTACAAATCACAAGAAATTAGTCAATTATTTAATGATGTGAGAAATTATTATACTATGCTACGTTATAATATCACTGATTTAGAAGCTACTGTTAAAACTGCTGAAGAAAAAATAAAATCTGGAAAATATACAAAAGATTCAAAAGAAAAAGTTACTACGGCAATCAACAATGCCAATAACTTTATTGAAAAAGCAAAAGAAACACGTAATCTAGAAGATAAACGTAGTGACCTTAAAAAAGAATTAGAGTCTGCAGTAGCTAATCTAGTGGTTGATACTAATACTTCTCCTGGAGAGCAACCTAACAAAGATGACAATAAACCTTCATCTACAGATATTCTTAAGGCACAACTTTTAGTTCCACTAGAAGCAGCTAAGATAATAGCGCATGATGACCAATTAAAAACAGATATTAATAAAGAAGCTCTTGATAAATATAGAAGTATTATTGCAAATGCACAAAAAGTCTTTGATAATCCTAAATCTTCAGCAGAAGAGATAATCAAAGCTATAAATGATTTAGGTAGCGGTCTAATCGAGTATACAAATAATAAATCTAAACCTAATACCGATAAACCTAATACTGACAAACCTAATACTGACAAACCTAATACCGATAAACCTAATATCGATAAACCTAATACTGACAAACCTAATACTGATAAACCTAATACTGATAAACCTAATACTGATAAACCTAATACTGACAAACCTAATACTGATAAACCTAATACTGATAAACCTAATACTGATAAACCTAATACTGACAAACCTAATACTGA
>ERZ773100.68-NODE-68-length-68236-cov-7.813658_pt1 | contig 68236 bp, 59 predicted proteins | sample MGYA00511119_ERZ773100 | MGnify/ENA primary metagenome ERZ773100 (study PRJEB29015, sample SAMEA2738000) | human oral metagenome | biome: human oral; feature: human-associated habitat; material: dental | place: China | collected 2111 ...
GTTAAGACACCGCCCTTTCACGGCGGTAACACGGGTTCGAATCCCGTACGGGTCATCTTGACTTAAAAGCTACAATTAATTTTGTGGCTTTTTTATTATGATTAAAGTAAAAACCTGAACATATATTCTATGTTCAGGTTTTTTCTATTTATTAAGTTCTTTAGCAGTAAAGCTAAGTGGAAGTACCTCCTCGAAGAAGTTATACACTTCATATGAATTATTAGCAGTACCTAGTATTAGTTCGAAGTCATTATCAGCGAATTCAGCTATTACTTGACGACATACTCCACACGGTGGGCAATAATTTTCTAGATTACCATTTGGGCCACCTACTACTGCTATTTTCTTGAATTTTGTCACACCTTCACTTACTGCTTTAAATATAGCTGTACGCTCAGCGCAGTTAGTAGGGGAGTAACTAGCATTTTCTATATTACAACCTGTGTATATTTTTCCATTATCAGCTAAGATAGCAGCTCCAACTTTGAAGTTAGAGTAAGGAACGTATGCGTACTTAGTTGCATCAATAGCTGCTTCAACTAATTTTTTATTTATATCTTTATGAAGATGTGGATTTTCTTCTTGTAGAATTTTTGTTACTGTATCAGCAACCCCACTTTCTAAATTTGGTTTATCAGTAATATATCTTGATATTTTTTTTAACTCAGGAACAGCATTCTCCATGGCAACGCTATATTTTACTAGTTTAAGCATTGATTCATCGTTAAGATTATCGCCTATAGCAAGTATATTATTGAGTGGTATATTGTATATCTCAGATATTTGTTTAAGAGCATGCCCTTTTGTAGCATTTTTATCCATAATTTCTATGTTGTTTGGCCCAGATGAGGTTACAGTTATATTTGTATTATCTGCTAATAATTCTTTTGCTTTTTTTAGTTTTTCTAAGTCGTTAGAAATTCCTATAACTTTAATAGGTGGGTTATCTTTTTTATTGAAGAATAATTCAATATCATCTACTTCAGTAACGTGGCCTGCTTTTAGTTTTTCATCCGCTACCTTTCGTAGATACTCGATGTTAGGTGTTTGACCTGTAGCTCTAATTAAATCAGCATAACCTTGAATATCAGTCTCTATACTGTTTGTATAAATAGTATTTTTTGTATATAGTTGAAAGTTTATATCTAAGCTTTTAAGTACAGATGTAGTGTAGTATAAATCCTTTAGCACGATTGGAGTTATACTAATAAGGTTACCATTTTTATCATAAACTATACCACCATTAAAACTAATGACATCACAATCTATATTTTTTTCATTTAATGAAGGAAGAGCCTCATAGTAAGCGCGCCCCGTAGCGACTATAAATATAATATTATTTTCTTGAGCGTAGTTTATTAAGTCAACATTTTCTTGAGAAATTCTATGTTCATTATCTAGCAGTGTTCCATCCATATCGCTAGCAATTAATTTTATCATATATTGTATTAGAAATGATAATAGCCATTTCTATCTCCTTTCATAATGTGTAATTAGATTATATCATAACCATAGATTTATTGTAAGAGTAATTGAAAATATTTACTTAGAGATTAATTTCTATTATAATTGTTTATTTTATGATAATATAAAGTGTAACTAAATTATTTATAGAAAGTGATATAGTATGAAAATAAAAGAAATTATTAAAGAAAATAATTTAGAAGAATTATTTTCTAAAGTGAAAATCGGTTTGGAAAAAGAAGGACAAAGAGTTCTTAAAGACGGAACTATATCGAAAACTCCTCACCCAAAAATTTTTGGACATAGACATGAACATCCATATATCCAAACTGATTTTGCAGAATCTCAATTAGAATTAATTACAACACCAGAGAATAGCGAAAAAGATGTTATAAGAATTTTAAACGCAATTCATGAGGTGGTATTAAAAAATTTACCAGAAGATGAATATATTTGGCCATTAAGTATGCCAAGTATTTTGCCGAACGAGGAAGATATACAAGTAGCTCAGTTTGTTAATGAATGGGATATAAAATATAGGGAATATCTTGTAGAAAAGTATGGAAAATACAAGCAAATGGTTTCAGGAATTCACTATAATTTTCAATTGGACGATGGACTTATGGAAAAGCTCTCTGAAGCAACTAGTATATCTTTAGTTGAGGTGAAAAATAGTGTTTATATGAAACTTGCCAGACAATTTCTTCGCTATCAGTGGTTGTTAGTATATTTATATGGAGCTTCTCCTATGGCAGAGTCTAAGTACTTTTCAGATGATAAGAAACCTAGAGAGTTTGTTCGTAGTTTAAGAACGAGCCAATATGGTTATGTGAATGAACAGGACATTGTTGTCTCGTATAATAGTTTGGAAGATTATATAAAAGATTTAACAGGATATGTAAAAAATAAAAAACTTATTGCTGAAAAAGAGTTTTACTCTAGTGTAAGATTCAGAGGTGAGGATACTGTAGCGAAATTTCCTGAAAAAGGTATTAAATATATCGAATTTAGGCTATTTGACTTAAATCCTTTTGCACCATTTGGTATTTTAGAAAAAGATGTAAGGTTTATCCATTTATTTTTAAAAACTTTAGTTTGGATAGAAGAAGCTGATAGAAATAATTCTCAAAAGATAGGTTATGAATATAGTGAAAGAACAGCGTTATCTCATCCATTGTTGCAGTCAGAATATTTAGAAGAAGGATTGTGGATTCTTAAACAAATGAAAGAATTAGCAGAAGAACTTTGTTTACCAGAATCCGATAAGCTACTTATCGAAGAAAAAGAGAATGAGCTTAAGGATCCATCGATGACTATTGCAGCTCAACTAATAAAAAGATATCAAGAAACTGATAGTGTTACTGTAGGTATGGAGTTAGCCAAACAATATAAAAAAGAAGTATTAAAAGAAAATTATTCATTAAATGCCTATGCCAATATGGAACTTTCTACGCAAGCTGTAATAGAAGATGCGATAAAAATAGGGCTAAAAGTTCAAGTAATAGATGAGAATGATCAATTTCTTCGTATAGAGTACAAAGATAAGGTAGAATATGTAAAAAATGGAAACATGACAAGTAAAGATAGTTATATTTCTCCATTAATAATGGAAAATAAAGTTGTTACCAAAAAAATATTAGGTGAGCAAGGTTTTAGAGTTCCGAGAGGCTACGAAGTTTCAAGTTTGGCGGAGGCTGTACAAGTATTTAATTATGTAAAAAATAAACCAATAGTGATAAAACCTAAAAGCACAAATTTTGGGTTAGGTATTTCTATCTTTAAACATGGAACTTCATCTTTGGATGATTATTCTAACGCTATTAAATTTGCTTTAAAAGAAGATAAAGATATATTAATTGAAGAATTTATAGAAGGAACCGAGTATAGGTTTTTTGTTATAGAAGGAAAAACTCATGCAGTTCTTTTAAGAGTTCCAGCTAATGTAAAAGGAGATGGACAACATACAATTAGAGAATTGGTTGAAATAAAAAATAAAAACCCTCTTCGAGGTGATGCTAAAAAAACACCATTAAAAAAAATAGAATTAGGTGAGATAGAAAAATTGCAATTAAGAGAGCAAGGTTTTAGTTTTGAGACAGTTCTAAAAAATGGAGAAATAGCATATCTTCGAGAAAACTCTAATATAAGTACAGGAGGAGATTCTATTGATATGACAGATGAAGTTCATCAAAGCTATAAAGAACTCGCTGTTAAGATAACGGATGCTATGATGGCAAAAGTTTGTGGAGTTGATTTAATAATTCCTGACATTAAAGAAGAGATAACTAGAGAAAATTATGGGGTAATAGAAGCAAACTTTAATCCTATGATGATGATGCATATTTATCCACATCAAGGAAAAAGTAGAAGATTATCATTGGATATATTAAAAATGCTTTTTCCTGAAAAATTTTAAAAAATTATAATTATCTATATCAAATAGTACTATTATATTCAGATATGAGTAGAAAAACTCATATCTGAATTTTTATATTTTGAAAAAATGTAAATATTATTTTCTTAAGAAAAATTATGAAATATAAAGAAGTCGAATGAACAATAAAAAGTAGTTATAAGAAAAACAAAGACACAATAATATAAGGCTTTTACGTAAAGGAATAAGTATAAATATATTTTAAATCTAAAAAAACAACATAAGAAATCGTATTCAATGTTTCTATTTAAAAAATACAAACATTTACAAACGTAGTATTAAATGATATAATCGAGTAGTATGCAAAAGGTATACACGTCATATTAAATATTTTTTATTATTATAAAGGAGGTACTAAGATGGTAGGAATTATCATCGCAAGTCACGGTGAATTTGCAGCTGGTATTAAACAGTCTGGAACTATGATTTTTGGAGAACAAGAAAAAGTAGAATCAGTTGTATTTATGCCAAGTGAGGGACCAGAAGACTTGCAAAGAAAACTTCAAGAAGCTATTGCTAAAGTAGAATCTGAAGAAATTCTTTTCCTTGTAGATCTTTGGGGTGGAAGTCCATTCAACCAAGCGAATAAATTATTTGAAGAAGCTCCAGAGAAAAGAGCTATTGTAGCAGGTCTTAACTTACCAATGTTAATTGAAGCGTACGCAAGTCGTTTCACTATGACAACTGCACATGAAATAGCTAAGGCAATTACTGCAACAGCTATCGATGAGGTGAAAGTTCGTCCAGAAAAACTTCAGCCAGAAGCAGCTGCACCAGTAGCAGCGCAAGCCGCACCTCAAGGAACTATCCCTGAAGGAACAGTTTTAGGAGATGGGAAAATTAAATTTGTATTAGCGCGTATCGATACACGTTTATTACATGGACAAGTTGCTACTAACTGGACAAAAGCAACACAGCCAAACAGAATTATTGTAGTTTCTGATACAGTATCAAAAGATGAACTACGTAAAAAACTTATTGAGCAAGCAGCTCCTCCAGGAGTACGTGCTCACGTAATTCCATTAAATAAACTTGTAGAAGTTTATAATGATCCACGTTTTGGTGATACAAAAGCATTATTATTATTTGAAACACCACAAGATGCTCTTGCAGTTATTGAAAAAGGAGTGGAAATTCCAGAACTTAATGTTGGTTCTATGGCGCACTCTGTTGGTAAAATTCAAATCAACAATGTATTATCAGTAGATCAAGATGACGTTGAAACATATAAAAAACTTCGTGATTTAGGTGTTAAATTTGATGTAAGAAAAGTATCTAATGATTCACCATCAGATTTATTTAAACTTATTGAAGCTAAAGCTAGCGAAGGTTTGAAATTATAATTATATAGTATTTAAATTAGGAGGACACAATGGATTTTAGTATTCTATCAGTCGTTTTAGTCCTTGTTGTTGCTTTCTTAGCAGGGATGGAAGGTATCTTAGACCAATTCCAATTCCACCAACCAATTATTGCATGTTCATTAGTTGGATTAGCAACAGGACATTTAACAGAATGTATTATTTTAGGTGGAGCTCTACAATTATTAGCACTTGGATGGGCTAATATTGGGGCAGCCGTTGCTCCTGACGCAGCACTTGCATCAGTAGCATCAGCTATTATTTTCGTAAAAGCAGGAGATTTCTCTTTAGAAGGACGTAATATCGCTATTGCAGCAGCTATTACACTTGCAACAGTAGGATTAGTACTTACTATGATAGTTCGTACGTTATCAGTAGTTATCGTTCACCAAGCTGACCGTGCAGCAGAAAACGGAAACTTCCGTGGAGTTGAATTCTGGCACTATGTAGCACTTGCAGCTCAAGGGTTACGTATCGCTATCCCATCAGGATTATTAATGTTTGTTCCTTCAGAAGCAGTTCAAAAAGGATTAGGATCATTACCAGCATGGTTTACTGGTGGTATGACAGTTGGTGGTGGAATGGTAGTTGCGGTAGGTTTCGCAATGGTAATCAACTTAATGGCAACTAAAGAAGTATGGCCTTTCTTCTTCTTAGGATTTGCATTAGCACCATTAAAAGAACTTACATTAATCGCAACTGGTATCATTGGATTAGTAATCGCAATCGTATACTTAAACCTTTCAGATAACAACAAAGGTGGAGGAAGTGGAAACTCTTCATCAGGTGACCCACTAGGGGACATCTTAAACAACTATTAATAAGGAGGAACTAGAAATGTCAGAGAAAAAAATTACATTAAGTAAAAAAGATCGTCGTAGCGTTATGTTACGTTCTCAGTTCCTTCAAGGTTCATGGAACTATGAGCGTATGCAAAATGGTGGTTGGGCTTATTCTTTAATCCCAGCATTGAAAAAATTATATCCAAATAAAGAAGATGCAACAGAAGCTCTAAAACGTCACTTAGAGTTCTTCAACACACACCCATATATTGCAGCACCAATCTTAGGGGTAACACTTGCTCTTGAGGAAGATAAAGCAAATGGAGCTGATATCGATGATTCGGCAATCCAAGGGGTTAAAGTTGGTATGATGGGACCTTTAGCAGGTATTGGGGATCCAGTATTCTGGTTCACAGTACGTCCAATCTTAGGAGCTATCGCAGCATCACTTGCAACAGGTGGTTCTATTATTGCACCATTATTCTTCTTTATCGCATGGAACGCAATCCGTATAGGATTCTTATGGTATACCCAAGAACTTGGGTACAAAAAAGGAGCAGAAATTACAAGCGACCTTTCAGGTGGTATCTTACAAAAAATTACTAAAGGTGCTTCAATCCTTGGTATGTTCGTAATGGGTATTTTAGTTCAACGTTGGACTAATATTAGCTTCCCAATGGTAATCTCTAAAGTTCAATTAGCTGATGAAGCATATATTCACTTCCCAGGCGAAAAAGAACACGTTACAGGTGGAGTATTACAAGATATTGTAACAAAAGCAGCAAGTGGTAAATTCTCATTGTCACCGGAAAAAGTTACAACATTACAAGATAACTTAAATCAACTTATTCCTGGTTTTGCAGCGTTACTATTAACATTCGTATGTATGTGGTTATTAAAACGTAAAGTAAGCCCAGTACTTATTATCTTTGGATTATTTGCACTAGGTATTTTAGCTCGTGTAGCAGGAATAATGTAATAATCTTTGTAAGCTGGAGCAAATGTTCCAGCTTACTTTTTTAATTAAAAAATATATAGTATAATAAACTATGAGAAGCCATTAGCATAAGGAGGTGTTATAGTGGTAAAATCAATGAATACTAAAGTAATTTATACAACAAAGGCAAATAGTATGACAGGTTCTATTGGTAATAAACATGGAGATATTATGGTCGGAGATAAGGCTTTTGAATTTTATAATCATAGAAATCCAGAAGACTATATCCAAATTCCATGGAAGGAAATTGAGCGTGTTCGTGCGCAAATGTTTTTTAGAGATAGGTATATAAGAGGATTTTTTATTGATACAAAAAATTCGGGAAGTTTTAATTTTATTGTCAAAAATGCAGGTAAATGCCTTAAAGAGATGAGAACTTTTGTCGGGAATGACAATATAGTACGTAACAAACCATTGTTCTCATTGAAAAAATTATTTAGAAGAAATAAATAAAAATTGGTTAAGCTTCATGATAAAAATCATAGCTTAACCAATTTTTTTATTCTACTATATTTGCATATAGTAGAGCTTCATTGTAGTTTAAATCACGAAGTAGAGTATCAGCTTCATGATGTGAGATTTTTTTCTGTATTTTTAGGTTATTAATTTTTTCTTTTTGCATAGCTATTGCCTCAGTTTCAAATTTTCTACTTTCTTCTACATACGAATTAGACGGGGCATTGTATAGTGTATAATCAAAGTTATCGTAAATATTTTTTAAAAAATCTATAACAAGGGTATTTTCTTTTGTTTTTTGATTTTCAATAATATCAATAGCATTATAGGTTAGGGAATCAATTATATCAGGGATACTATGTCTAAACTCCTTAATTTGTTGTCTCAGCTCTACATTAGTTTTTAATCTATTTCTTAGGTGTTTTTCAATCCTATGTTGATTAGCAGTAGAGCTTGACATATCATCGGTTGCTAAGTTCAAAAGAACAAGAAGACGTCTGAATTTTCCTTCTAATATACTTAGTTTTAGTGTAATGAATAATTGTTTAAAGACAGAGTAAGTAAGAAGTTTTTTTAACCTCCATTTTCTTACCTCTAGAATATGCCGCAAATGGCGGTTATTTTCATATTCAATTAATATTTCATTAATTTTCTTCTGCTCTTCCTTCTCAATAAGAGCAACAAGTTTTTTACTATAATGAACTAACCTTTTTTCATCATTACAAAAATAAATTTGTTGTTCTTGTAGTTTTTTTATTGCAATAGCATAGCCCATACGATCAGGTGTAGTATCTAGATTATTGTAGTATTTGGTTTGTAATTCGTCAATAACTTCACCAAGGATTTTGCTGCGAGCATTATTTAGGAAAATTTCTTCATTTTCTTCTTTTTTTATGGTGATAGGAAGGAAAATAGTCCCAATAATCATGCTTAAAAGAACAACTCCGCTTGCAATAAATAAAATAGCGTCACGCAGTGGAAAGGGTAGGCCTGTGCTTTCCAGTGTTAATGGTATCATAAGGGCTGTGGCTAGTGTAACAGTACCATGAATACCACATAAAGAGCTTATAAGAGCATATTCAAATCTACTATAGTTTCCAACATCCAATTTTTTCGTTTTTAAAAATTCTATTATTTTATTAGAAGTGTTGAATGTATGTGGTTGAAAACTTAAGTAAAATAGATAAACAAAGATAAATCTTGATATAATCAGTGCAATAGTTACAAGTGCTACATAAAGTAAACCAGTTTTAATGTCCAAGTCAGGGAATTTCATCATATTAGAGAAGATATCGGGTAATAAATATCCTAAAAATACAAATACAAAACCATTAAGAATATAACTTACAGTATCTTGGTTGTAATTTATTGATACTACTCCTTGATTATTAAGTGATTCTCCTTGGAATAAATATTTTTCAAAGTTAAGAAGAATACCAGTAAATACAACAGCTATAATCCCAGATAAGTGGAATTTTTCAGCAGCGAAATAAACTAATATAGGCAATATTACTTGAGTAATAACTAGAATTGTGGGTTCAGAATTCAAAAATTTTCTATTTAGTGATTTTAAAGAAATAGTAACTAGACCTAAAATAATACCAAGAAACATTCCACCAATAGCTGCTATAAAAAATTCTTTTGAAGCATTAGCGAAAGAAAATGTCCCGGTAATAATTGCGGCAAGAGCGATTTTAAATGAAACAATTCCAGCAGCATCATTAAGAAGTGATTCACCTTCTAAAATTGCCATAAGACCTTTCGGGAGTTTCATCCCTTTAGTAATAGATTTAACGGCGACAGCATCTGTTGGGGAAAGGATTGCGGCAAGTGCAAAGGCTGCTCCAAGAGTAATAGAAGGTATAATAAAATTAATAAAACTTCCGACGACAACAACAGTAGCGATAACAAGTCCGATAGCCATATAAACTATAGGTCGCTTATAAAGCCAAAGCTCCCCACGTGATGCTTTATAAGCATCTGTAAATAGTAAAGGTGCAATTACTAATGCCATAAATGCTTCTGATTCAAATTCGAAATGAAGCGGTATAGGCAAATAGGTTATAAAAAAACCAAGTATAACTTGAAAAAGAGCTGCTGGAATACGAGGAATATATCTATTAATAAATGATCCAGTAATAACTAAAACAATAAATATGGCTATAGTAAATAAAATTTCCATAAAGAACTCCTTTTACAATTTAGTTGTTAAGATTAAGCATTTTAATACTGTATAATTTTATCAGTTAAAAAAATAATTTTCAAGTAAGATAATTATTTCCTAAATTAGGCATTTAAAGGAAAAATCGTAGAACAAAAATGTTCTACGATTTTTAAGTTAACTATCATCGCCGTGTATTCCTATTTGTAGTAGTTCTGCTAGAATTTGAATTTCTATTTTGAGTAGTTGCAGAATTACTATTATTGTTACTATTATTTGTAGATCTAGTAGAGCTTGCTAATGAATCAAATATTGTAGTTAATGCAGAACGACTATCACGCTGACGAGTAGCTATAGCAGCTTGATAAACAGCATCTTTATCAGTTCCAGCATACATATAATCAGTCTCTGTATTTCTATCTTTGGCATACTCTACACCATTTTTTGTTGCTATTCCTGCAGGTTTTTCGAAAGGCGCAGGTGCTTTGTTGTCAGATGCTTTTTTCATAACATCTGCCATTATAACTTGAGTTGTTTGTGCTTGATTAGAAGAAAGTGCTTTTGCTGCAGAATCAACTACGTCTGCACCTTGCCATACAGAAACTGTATATTCAGATGTATAACCAATCATCCAACTGTCTTTTGTTGAGTTAGTAACATCTATCCCGAAGGTTCTTTTTGCACTTTCATCAAAGGTAGTTGAACCAGACTTACCAGCCATATCAAAGTTTGCTACTTTACCATTAGGAGAAGTACCATTGCTAGTAAGTACCCCCTTCAAGACATTAGTCATAAGATAAGCTGTTTCTTCTGACATAGCTTTTGTAGACTTATCACGCATACTAGGAAGTTCTTTCCCATTTGCATTAAATACTTTAACAATAGTTGATGGCTTATTATAATAACCTTTATTTCCAAAACTTGCAAAAGCTGCAGCCATTTGTAATGGAGAAACACCATCAACGTTTCCTCCGATTGCAGTAGTAGGTTCGTCTTTAGTAACAGGAATTCCTATTTTTTCTGCAAAATGTTTAGCACGTTCGTACCCAACTGTTTCAAAAGCACGAACTGCAGGAACATTATATGACCAAGCTAAGGCTCTACTCATAGGTACGTTACCATGGTATAATCTATCCCAGTTTTGAATAAAGAAGTTAGTTCCGGAAATTTGATATGGACTATCAGAAAATGTTGTTTGAGAATCCCAACCATAATATTCTATTCCGGGTGCATAGTCAATCAAAGGCTTGATTGCAGATCCAGGTTGTACTTTTGCATCAACAGCGTAATTGTACCCTCCAGCTTTGTAATTTTTTCCTCCACCAATGGCTTCAATAAGGCCAGTTTTAGTATTAAGAACTGTTATTGCTGCTTGAGAGGCATGAGGTTTCATAGGAGAGCGTTGGTTATCAAGCATATCTTGAACATAAATTTGTAGTTCAGAATTCAAATTTGTATAAATTTTTAATCCAAGTGATAAAGGATCGCTTACATTTTCAAAGTTTTTATTTTGTTTTAGTTCTTTTGTTATTTCATCAATATAAGCTGCATATTTAGGATTATATGTATGTTGATTTGCTCTGTCCTCTTTTGATTTTTTTATTAAACCATCAGTAATAGGAGTTTTGATATATTCATTGTACTCATCTTCTGTGATTTTATCGTTGTTTAACATAGCGTATAGAACGGTATCACGACGGTCTTTAGCTTGTTCAGGATAATCGTAAGGATTGTACTGAATTGGTTGTTGAGGTATACCTGCAAGAAGAGCTAATTGTGGAACAGTAAGCTCATTAAGTTCTTTATTATAAAAGTATTTAGAGGCAGTTTTTATACCATATTGACCATCTGAGTAATAAATTTTATTTAAATACATTTCCAAAATATCATCTTTAGAATATTTATTTTCTAATTTTAATGATAAATATGCTTCTTGAATTTTTCTTTCCATTGTTTTTTCTGAAGTAAGAAGAGAGTGTTTAATAACTTGCTGAGTTATTGTACTAGCTCCCTCACGTGCAGAATTAGAACGTAAGTTTACAAGAACAGCTTTAGCTAAACGTTTTGGATCAATACCTATATGAGAATAAAATCGTGAATCTTCTACTGATAAAACAGCATCTTTAATATCTTCTGGTACATCAGATATAGATACATAATCACGTTTTTCTGCTCCGACAGTTGCGATTAAGTTTAAGTTTTTATCATATATTTCTGACGATAATGGATCTTGAAGAGTTGCTTTTGTAATATCAGGAATACCTCTAAGTTGAATTGCTAAAAAACCGAGTACTACAAAAAACAAAATGAAACATATCGTAAAAAATATAGAACTTATATATTTAAACAAAGTTTTCATATTAGAAACTCACTTTCATTATTTTTTATAACATCTAAATAATCTAATCTTACTTTGTAGTTAAATGATAATTCGAATGCAGTATTTTCAAATTCTGTAAGTTTGATTGATTTTCTACCACCATTATCTGCTCTATTTTTATAGTATAAAAACTTTTTAAATGGCAAAACAAATGTTCTATTATTCTTTTTGAACCGAACAATAATAAATGTAATACCGCCTTGATTTAAAATCTTATCCATATGATCAATTTGATGTTTATGGATGTTGCTGAGTGAAAATGAAGTAGTGGAGTTAGTTTCTTTTGCTTCGAAATCAATATATTTTCCAAACCATAAACCATTATAGTCAGTTGTGGAAGGAACTTTATAAAATGCTTTTGTTATCATAGCACTTTCTCTATTGGGATAGCTGACTTCCACTATTTGAATAGGAATAGGTTTTTTGTGAATAACTGCAATATCATTATTTAAGTAATATTTGTTCGCAAAATTTATATCATCCTCAAGTTCCATTCCTCGATTAGCATAGTTAGTTTTTTGAACAAATGTATTTTTTTTATTAGGATAATTAAACATATATCCCTCCAAATTTTAAGAAGTTATCTTATATATTATACTATATTATGAACTAAATTTAAAATAGTTATTATTGAAATAAATAATTTTATTTTGAATATTAGAATAAATTTTTTTAAAAGAGTAGTTTTATGTAAAAAAAACTATATTTTATGTTATAATAAAAGTAATTTTAAAAATGAGAGGTGGTATTGTTATGAGACAATCAAGAACGTTTATTCCAACAACAAGAGAAGTACCATCCTCTGCAGAGGCAATCAGTCATAAGTTGCTTATTAAGGCGGGGATGGTGAAGCAGGTATCTGCGGGAGTTTACACTTACCTTCCCTTAGCTACTAAAGTAATTCAAAATATTGAAAGAGTAATAAGAGAAGAACATGATAAAATTGGTGCGGTAGAACTGTTAATGCCATTATTGCAATCAGAAGATTATTGGAAAGAATCTGGGCGCTGGTACAAAATGGGCGATGAGCTTATGCGTCTTAAAGACAGAAAAGGGGCAGGATATGCACTTAGCCCAACAGCTGAAGAAATTATCTGTCAAACTGTAAATAATATGCTGACTTCGTATAAACAGCTACCAATGAATTTATATCAAATTCAAACTAAATTTCGTGATGAAATGCGTCCGCGTTTAGGATTACTTCGTGGTAAAGAGTTTATTATGAAGGATGGATATTCATTCCATGATTCACCAGAATCTTTACGTGAAACGTATTTAGATTATTATAATGCGTATAGCAATATATTTGACCGTTTTGAACTGAAATATCGTGCAGTAAAGGCTGATTCAGGAAATATTGGAGGAAGTTATACTCATGAGTTTCAGGCTTTAGCAGAAATTGGAGAAGATACAATTGCTTATACTGAAGAGAGTGATTACGCGGCTAACATAGAAACAGCTGCGGTAGTAGAACAAAACTACACAATGCCTTCAGGATTTGAGAAAAAAGAACGTGAACTTCTTGAAACTCCAGATCAACAAACAATTGATGATATTGCAGCATACTGTGGAGTTGAAGTTAATCGTGCGATGAAAGCATTAGCTCTAAAAGCTGATGGAGAATTTTATCTAGTTCTTATGCGTGGTAATGACCAACTTAATGATATTAAATTCATGAAAGCAACTGGAACTTCTGAAGTTGAAATGGCAACTGAACAAGAAATTGAAGAAGTTATGGGAAGTGTTGTAGGTTATATGGGCCCATTTGGTATTAAAAATTGTAAAGTAATCGGAGACAATGCGATTAAATATATGTATAATCACAGTTGCGGAGCTAACAAAAAAGGATACCACTACATTAATGTAAATCCTGGTGACTATGAAGTCGATGCTTATTATGATCTTCGTATGATTGAAGAAGGAGATATTGCAGAGGATTTATCAGGAAAAATTAAATTTGCTAAAGGTATTGAAGTAGGTCAAGTTTTCGAGCTTGGAAAAGGATATTCTGAAGCGATGAATATTACATATTTAGATGCAAATGGACGTGCTAATCATTTCTACATGGGATGTTATGGTATAGGTGTTAGCCGTGTAATTTCTGCAATTATCGAGCAACATAATGATGAAAAAGGTATTATTTGGCCAAAAGAAGTAGCTCCATTTCAAGTACACTTAGTTTGTGTTGATGTGAAAAAACAAGAACAATTAGAACTTAGTGAAAAACTTTATGCTGAATTGACTTCAGCAGGATATACAGTTCTTTATGATGATCGTGCAGAACGTGCAGGGGTTAAATTCAACGATGCGGATTTAATTGGTATTCCACTTCAAGTTGTTGTAGGTAAAAAAGCTACTGAGGGAATTGTTGAAGTTAAGGAAAGAAAAACTTTAGAAAAAGTTGATACATCAATAACAGAAGTATTATCTAAGGTAGAACAATTTTATAAATAAAAAATAATAAGGTAAAAAAAATACCGACTAAAATAAGTTTAATTAAAACCTATTTTTAGTTGGTATTTTATAGTATAATAGGAGATGTATTTTGTAATAGAATTAAAATAAATTTAGGAGGAATTATGAGTAAAGAACATTTTTCTCTGTTAGTGAAAACACTTGAATTAGAAGAAAAATTGGCAAATGAAAATTTTACTAATTTTTCTTTAGACAATATTGAAAAAGATAATAAAAATAAAATGTGGACTTTTAACTTTAGTGGTAAAAGTTTGCCTTCTTCAGAAGAATTTGCATTATTTATTCAAAAATTAAAAGAAAGTTTTCAAGGAGAGTACCTTGTTAAATATTGTTTAAATATTGAGAAGAAAGTATCTATTGAGGAAATAAAAGAGTATTGGAAATTTGTAATATTAGAGAACTTTTCTGAGCTAGCTCCAGTATTATTGGAGAGTATTTTATTCAGTAGGATTGATGTTAAGGATAATATTTTATCTCTTAATATTATGGCTCCATCTATTTGGAATAATTTTATAAATGAGAAAAAATCACAGATTCTAGGTAGTTATGCTAATTTAGGAATTACTTTAAAAGATATTAGACCAATTTTTTCAAAGACAGATGTAGATGCTGTTCTTGAAAATCAGGAAGAGAAAATAAACAAAGAAATAACAAAATTAGAAGAAGCAGAAAAAGAAATTAAAAAAAATATTAAAGAAACAGAAAAAAATGTATTTAAGAATGGCGGTGGCAATCGTTATGGAAAAGAAATACGAGATGAAGATATAGTAGAAATAAAAGATGTAGTAGGATATGCTGGCGATGCTGTAATAATGGCACAAGTATTTGGAACAGAAGAAATAGTTCATAGAAACGGTTCTACTCAATATCGATTAAAACTTACAGATTATAGTGATTCTATCCTTCTTAGATTATTTGGAAATAATCCAAATCCTAAATTTCAAAATAAACGCCGTAATGAATTAATAGAACTTGTTAAAGGCCTTAAAAAAGGTCAATGGATAAAAGTTCATGGAACAGTTAGCAATGATCCGTATCTTCGTGATACAATTATTGAACCAAAAGCTATCGAAGTTGTAGCTAAAGAGGAGAAAAAGGATAATTATTCTGGAAAGAAAAGAATAGAGCTAAATACTCATACAAAAATGAGTCAATTGGAAGGGATATCTACGGCGAAAGATTATTTAGCTCGTGCTCTAGCTTGGGGGCATGAGGCGATTGCTTTTACAGATACTTATGGTGTTCAAGCATATCCAGAGATTTGTTTAGGTTCGAAGGGAAAAGATATAAAACCTATTTATGGGCTTAATGCATTCATAATGGATGATAGTATTACAGCAACAACTAATCCTAAAAAATTAAAACTAAGAGAGGCTACTTATGTAGTGTTTGACGTTGAGACAACAGGATTATCAGCTGAACGCGATAGACTAATAGAGATTGCCGCTGTAAAAGTAAAAAATGGAGCAGAAATTGATAGTTTTGAAAGTTATATTAATCCAGAACGACCAATTTCAGAATTAATTACACGACTTACGAGCATCACAGATGATGATGTACGAGATGCTCCTGTTGAAAAAGAAGTAATGACCGATTTTTATAATTGGTTGGACGAAGATGATATTCTTGTTGCCCACAATGCAAAATTTGACTTAGGATTTATAGACAAGAGTTTTGAACGCTTAGGTTTAGAAAATAAAAATAATGCTAGTATTGATACGCTATTTATTTCAAGAGCGGAAAATAAAGAAGCTAAACGACACGGACTTAGTAATTTGGCAAAAATGTATAAAGTACGCTTAGTTCAACACCACAGAGCGATTTACGATACTAAAGCAACAGCTGAAATTTTTATAAAAATGCTGAATCAACTTTATGCATTAGGTATTGAACATCATAACGAGATTGATAACAAAATAGATTTGAAATTTGCACATAAAAGATCACGAACATTCCCTTGTTCTATTTTGGTGAAAAATGCCAAAGGGTTAAAAGATTTATTTAGGTTAGTTTCGTATAGTTGTACAGAATATTTATCATCAGGAAAGCCGACAATTCCGCGCAGTCTTCTTGAACAGTATCGTCAAGATTTACTAATCGGGAGTGGTAATAGCGAAAATGAAGTTTTCGAAGAATTATTAAATTCAAAAGAAGACAAGGCGGAAAGTATTATAGATTTTTATGATTACATAGAAGTCCAACCTATGAATCATTATGAAAGTTTTATTGCGAGTGAAAGAATAGCTGATAAGACTGAATTAGAAATTATTTTGAAAAAACTAATAAGTCTTGCGAAGAAAAAAGATAAAATAGTTGTTGCGACAGGAGATTGTTATTATTTAGATGAATATCAACATGTTTATCGTCAAATTTTACGTCTTTCTGTTAAGAATAATCCAGGTGCGCGTGATATTAAACCGATGGCGACATTTTTAACAACAGAAGAAATGTTAGAAGAATTTTCATTTTTAGATAAAGAACTTCGTGAAGAGATTGTAATAGAAAATACTCATAAAATATCTGATAAAATAGAATTGGTTGTGCCACTTAAAGATAAACTTTATACTCCAAATATAGAAGGAGCTGCTGATGAAGTTAGAAATCTAAGTTATAGTATGGCACACAAAATATACGGAGAAGAGTTACCGGAAATCGTTGAAAAACGTCTAGAAAAAGAGTTAACTTCAATAATAGGTAATGGATTTTCGGTTGTTTATCTTATTTCACATAAACTTGTAAAAAAATCTCTTGATGATGGATATTTAGTAGGATCAAGGGGATCTGTTGGTTCTTCATTAGTAGCAACAATGATGGAAATTACGGAAGTGAATCCATTAGCCCCACACTATGTTTGTCCTAAGTGTAAACATAGCGAATTTTTCTTAAATGCAGAATACGCTTCGGGATTTGACCTACCTAATAAAAATTGTCCGCATTGTGATGTTAAAATGACAAAAGATGGACAAGATATTCCATTTGAAACTTTCTTAGGATTTAATGGGGACAAAGTTCCAGATATTGATCTTAACTTCTCTGGAGAATATCAAGCAACAGCACATAATTTTACAAAAGAGATTTTTGGTGAAGATTATGTATATCGTGCGGGAACAATTGCTACTGTTGCTGAAAAAACTGCATATTCATTTACGCGTGACTATTATGAAAAGAATGAGATAGAAAAAAGGAATATTGACTTGGAGCGTATTGCAGCAGGATGTGAGGGAGCTAAGAGAACTACTGGTCAGCACCCAGGGGGAATCTTAGTTGTGCCTAATGATATGGATATTTTTGATTTCACACCTTATCAATATCCTGCAGATGATGAAACAAGTTCGTGGAGAACTACTCACTTTGACTTCCATTCGATTCATGATAACATTTTGAAGTTTGATATACTTGGTCACGATGATCCGACGATGATTAGAAAACTTCAAGATTTATCAGGTATAAACCCAAAAACAATTGACGTATCAGATCCAGAAGTTATGGGAATATTTTCTGGAGTAGAAGCGTTGGGTGTTACAAGAGAACAAGTTAATTCAGCGAGTGGAACTTTTGGTATTCCAGAATTTGGAACAAACTTTGTAATTCAAATGTTAGATGATACAAAGCCAACAACGTACTCAGAGCTAGTCCAAATTTCAGGATTATCTCATGGGACGGATGTTTGGTTAGGAAATGCCCAAGAATTAATTCGTAATGGAACATGCGAGTTAAAAGATGTTATAGGATGTCGTGATGATATTATGGTTTATTTGATTCATGCAGGCTTGGAAGAAGGACTAGCTTTTACGATAATGGAAAGTGTTCGTAAAGGTAAGGGTCTTACAGAAGATTTTGAAGCAGCAATGAAGGAAAATGATGTGCCAGCCTGGTATATAGATTCTTGTAAAAAGATTAAATACATGTTCCCTAAAGCCCATGCCTGTGCTTATGTACTTATGGCATTACGTATTGCATGGTTTAAAGTTCATCAACCACTAACTTATTATTGTGCGTACTATAGCGTAAGGGCAAGTGATTTTGATATTATCACGGTTGTAAAAGGTGAAAAGAGCTTAAAAGCTAAAATAGAAGAAATAAAAACAACAGATAAAAATGAATTAACAGCGAAAGATAAGGATGCTTTAGTCAGCTATGAGATAGCAAATGAAATGATGGAGAGAGGATTCACATTTTCTAAAGTTGATTTAGAAAAATCAGCAAGTCATGATTATATAATGGAAGGTAATACGTTGATTCCTCCATTCTCTATAGTACCAGGTCTTGGTGATAATGTTGCGAAAAAAATAGTTCAAGCTCGTTTGGAAAAACCATTTTTATCTATTGAAGATTTTTCTAAACGAGGTAGTGTATCTTCAACAGTTGTTGAGTATCTGAGAGAAATGGGTACGCTAAAAGGATTACCAGAAAGAGCGCAATTATCATTTTTTGATGAATTATAATAAAAATATAGTTTTATAAACTAATAATTGCAGAAGAGTGTTACTGAAAGTAAAGACTTGTCTATAAGAGATATAACTAATATTAATAAAGTATTAATATATTTTCTGCGTAACGCTACTTTAAATATAAAGTTAAACTTTATTTATTTATTAATTTGTGGTACTATAATAAATGTATAAATGTGAATAAAGATACGGAGGAAACAACTTGGAAAAGATTGTAGTTAAAGGTGGGAAACCTTTAATAGGAGAAGTACAAGTGTCTGGAGCAAAAAATGCTGCGTTGCCAATACTGGCAGCGGGACTATTGGCGACAGAAGGTACAAGTAAATTTTATAATGTTCCAAAGCTTTCTGATATAAAAACTATCAGTCTGTTATTTGAGTCATTAGGAGTAAAAGTAGATTATAAACCAGAAGAAAATACATTAGTGATGGATGCAACAAAGCCGTTGCTGACAGAAGCATCATTCGAATTTGTTAGTAAGATGCGTGCTTCATTTTTGGTGCTAGGGCCAATGTTAGCACGTGAAGGAAGCGCCAAAGTTGCTATGCCAGGTGGTTGTTCAATAGGAAGTAGACCAATAGATCAACACTTGAAAGGTTTTGAAGCTTTAGGCGCAACAATTATTCAGGATGCTGGATTCGTTGAGGCACGTGCTGAAAAAGAATTAGAAGGTTCAACAATATTTTTTGACTTCCCGAGTGTTGGTGGTACGCAGAATGTTATAATGGCAAGCTGTTTAGCCAAAGGTAAAACAACTATAGTGAATGCAGCACAAGAACCTGAAATTGAAGATATGATTAATTTCCTAATAAAAATGGGAGCTAAAATTTCTGGGAAAGGAACATCTGTTTTAGAAATAGAAGGTGTTGAAAAATTAGTAGGGGCTGAATACACAATTATGTCAGATAGGGTAGAAGCGGCTACTTACATGATTGCAGCAGCGGCAACTAAAGGAGATGTTTTGATAAAAGGAGCACCGTATAAAGATAATATTGCTTTAGTGAGCAAAATGCGTGAAATGGGTGTAAATATCGAAATAGTAGATGAAGACACTATGCGCGTAAGCAATAAATTGGATGTTTTAAAACCGGTAGATGTAAAAACTTTACCACATCCAGGCTTTTTAACAGATATGCAATCTATTATGAGTGTACTTACTTTACTTGCAAAAGGGACAAGTACTATTACAGAAACAGTTTTTGAAAATAGATTTATGCATGTAGAAGAATTAAGAAGAATGAATGCGAAGATAAGAATAGAAGGGCGAAGTGCTTTATTAGAAGGGCCAGCTCACCTTGAAGGAGCACCAGTAAGAGCAACGGATCTTCGCTCTGGAGCAGCGCTAATTATTGCAGGTTTGATGGCTACAGGAACTACAAAAGTTATTGATATTTATCATATTGATAGAGGTTATGTAGACATTGAAGAAAAAATGAGAAACTTAGGTGCAGATATTCAAAGAATAGATGAGTAGGTATTCGTATGAGAATAGAAAATAAGTTTTTACGATATTTGCGTAACATAGCAATAATTATATTTGTTTTTTACATAGGAACAATATTGGGTTACGTTATTTTGGGAAAAGGAAGTTTAATTGATGCTATTAGTTTAAAATCAATAAAACATATTAAAGATATTATATACAATTAGGAGGATATGAAGATGACAAACAATTTATTTGTGGAACTTCAAGAAAAATTAGAAGGGAAAAAGGTTCGTATAGTATTTCCAGAAGCATACGATGAGCGTGTTTTAGAAGCGGCGGTGAAACTTGGTGCTACTAGCTACGTAAAACCGGTACTTATTGGGAAAAAAGGAGAAGTTGAAAAAATAGCTCAACCATTGTCCTTAGATGTTTCAGGTATTGAATTTATCGACCATGAGAACTATGAGAAATATGATGAAATGCTAGCTAAATTTATTGAACGTCGTGCAGGAAAAGTAACAGAAGAAAAGGCTCGTGCTTTACTAAAGGATGTTAACTATTTTGGAACAATGTTAGTATATATGGGAGAAGTTGCCGGATTAGTATCAGGTGCAATCCACTCAACAGGAGACACTGTTCGTCCAGCTCTTCAAATTATTAAAACAAAACCAGGAACAAAACGTACTAGTGGCGCATTTATTATGAGTAAAGATGACAAACGTTATATCTTCGCTGACTGTGCTATTAATCCAACATTAGATTCTGAAGGATTAGCTGAAATCGCAATTGAAAGTGCTAAAACAGCAAAAAGCTTCAATGTAGATCCTAAAGTAGCGATGTTAAGCTTTTCTACATTAGGTTCAGCGGTAACTGAAGATACAACAAAAGTTGCAGAAGCTACTAAATTAGTTAAAGAAAATGCACCTGAATTAGCTGTGGAAGGAGAATTACAATTTGACGCAGCTGTAGTACCATCTGTTGCTAAACTAAAAGCGCCTAATTCAAAAGTTCAAGGTGATGCAAATGTATTTGTATTCCCTAGCCTAGAAGCAGGAAATATTGGTTATAAAATTGCTCAACGTCTTGGTGGATTTGAAGCAGTTGGACCAATCTTACAGGGCTTAAATGCACCAGTTAACGATTTATCTCGTGGATGTAACGCAGAAGATGTTTATAAACTTGCATTAATTACAGCTACTCAATCATTATCTGAATAAAATATAAGATATTTAGTAAAAAGTCATCAAGGCTTCGTAATGAAGTCTTGATGATTTTTTACTATTTTAGATACTAGTATAAAATAATGTTATTCTTATATTATGTAAACATTGTTTTTAGTCTTTATAATTGCATTTTCAAGTTATTGTATGGTATCATATAATGATGTATAAATATGGAGGTAAACATGGTTGCGATAGAATCAAAAGACGATTTATATGTAATAGGTTTATTAGAAGACTTTGATGAATTTTATTTAGAACTAGAGCGTTTTGCTGAAGAAAATAGGGTACCGATAATTGACAAAATTGGAATTAGGTTTTTAATTCAAATGCTAAAAATCAAAAAAGCAAAAAATTTATTAGAAATTGGAACTGCTATTGGCTATACATCAATAAAACTTGCAGAAAAAATTGGGTGTAATGTTACAACTATAGAACGTGATGATAAGATGTATAATGAAGCAAAAAAAAATATAGAAAAAAGAAGTCTAAATGATAAAATAACATTACTTCACGCTGATGCACTGGAACTTCAAGATGAGGTAATAAAAAACGCCCCATACGATATAGTTTTTATTGATGGAGCGAAGAGCCAAAGTAGGAAGTTTTTTGAATTATATGAACCATATTTTGCTGATGATGTTGTAGTAATTACTGATAATGTTCTTTTTAAAGGAATGGTGGCAGATCCTAGTATTATTAGGCACAGTAGAGATTTAAAACAACTTTCAAGAAAAATAAATAATTACAATACATGGTTATTAAGTCATGAAAATTATGAAAGTGTAATTTTACCTTTTGGTGATGGAATAGCGATAACAACGAGGAAGTAAAGGGGTACTAACTTATGAAAAAATTCAATATTCTTCTAATTATATATTTTATAATGTTTTTTCTATTATTGATTACAAACGCAATAATAGAAACTATGACAGAATATAGTTTAATAATATTTTATTATCCCTACTTTTATTATCTAACAGTAGGATTAGTATTAGTAAAACTTTGGGAACTATTGTTTAAATGGATGATTAGAGGTGAAGAACAAGATTCTATAGCTATGGGTCTGTTTAAGGGGGTTACTCTTGTGTTTAGTTTTTTTGCTACTTTATTTATACTTCTTATTGTAGCAATAGCTTGTGGTTCTGCTTCATCTGAAAAATATGAAGATTTAGATTTACGAGCGTATGCTTCACCTAATAAGTTAAATAAGACTGAGTATATAGTAGTAGAAAGAGGAGTTCTTGCAGCAACAACAATTTTTTATCATGAAAGACACAATTTATTTTTAGTGAAGAAAAAAGAGAGTTATTCTCATAAAATTTAATTAACGAGAGGATTTAAAATGACTGTAGAGTTAGTAGTAACTCCAAAAAGTATAGAGCATATTTATGAACTTATTAATGTTGGAGCAGATAGCTTTGTAATAGGTGAAGAAAAATATGGTTTACGACTTGCTGGAGAATTTAAAAGAGAAGAATTAAAAAAAGCAATAGAAGTTATTCATCAAGCAGGGAAAAAAGCGTACGTTAGCGTAAATGCAATTTTCCATAATGAGCATCTTGATGATTTAGTAGATTATCTTCGTTACTTAGCAACACTAGAGGTGGATGCTTTAATTTTTGGAGAACCCACTATTATAACAATATTAAGAGAAGAAGGATTAAATTTCAAACTTCAATGGGATCCACATACTCTTGCGACAAACTCATTTTCATGTAACTATTGGGGAGAACGTGGCGCATACAGAACATGTCTTTCCAAAGAACTTACAATTGATGAAATTTTAGAAATTACTGGTAAAAGTAATTACGAGATTGAGGTTCAAGTACAAGGAATGTTGTGCATGTTCCAATCCGTGAGAAAATTAGTTGATAATTATTTTATGTATAGTAATAAGGAGAATTATATAGAAGAATATAGTAATTCAAAAAAATTATTTTTATACAGTCAAGATAGAAACGAGCGTTATCCGATTTTTGAAGACTCAAATGGGACACATATTATGAGTGCAAATGATATTTGTGCGATAGAAGAGTTAGATCGTCTTATAGAGGCAGGAGTAACTGCATTTAAAATTGAAGGTGTTTTAAAAGATGAAGAGTATATTACAGAAGTAACAACAATTTATCGTGATGCCATTGATCTGTATTATGAAGATAAAGAAGCATATGAAGATGAAAAGCAAGATTTTTATAATGATATAGAAAGAATTAAACCTAAATATCGTGAGATAGACTTAGGATTCTTCTACAAAAAAACTATGTATTAAAAAGGGTAGGTTACCTATAATAAACCTAAATTTATATGACAAGGAGGATAGGTCATACTTGAATGTGACTTAAACTTATGGCGATACCAAATATATCAGAAATTATTGATGGGAAGAGAGTAATTACAAAAAAACCAGAATTACTTCTTCCAGCAGGAAATTTAGAAAAATTAAAAGTGGCAGTTCACTATGGAGCAGATGCAGTATTTTTAGGCGGACAGGAGTTCGGGCTTCGTAGCAATGCAGACAACTTCACAATAGAAGAAATAAAAGAAGGTTGCGAATTTGCAGCAAAATATGGAGCAGATATTTATGTAACAGCAAATATTATAGCTCATGATGAAAATTTTGAAGGTTTAGATGAATTTTTAATGGCGTTGCAAGATGCGGGTGTTCGAGGGATTATCGTTGCTGATCCATTTATTATCGAAAGATGTAAAACGGTTGCTCCAAATGTTGAGGTACATATTAGTACTCAGCAATCAATATCAAACTACAAAGAGGTTCGTTATTGGGAAAGTGAAGGAGTTCATCGTGTTGTTCTTGCACGTGAAACTGGATATGAAGAGATTAAAGAAATCCGTGAAAAAACTAATGTTGAAATTGAAATGTTTGTTCATGGTGCGATGTGTATAGCATATTCTGGACGTTGCACATTAAGTAACTACATGACAGCAAGGGATAGTAACCGTGGAGGTTGTTGCCAATCATGTCGTTGGAATTATGATCTTTATGAAGAAGGTGTTGAAGAAGATACAAAACTATTTGATGAGGGGGCTAATCCTTATGCGATGAGTCCTAAAGACCTGACTCTTATTGAAGCTGTTCCAGAAATTATTGAACTTGGAATAGATTCATTAAAGGTAGAAGGTCGTATGAAATCAATTCATTATGTAGCAACTGTTGCAAGTGTTTATAGAAAATTAATCGATGATTATTGTGCTGATCCAGATAACTTTGAAATGACACCAGAATATAAATTAGAACTTTATAAATGCGCCAACCGTGATACGGCAATGTCATTTTTCTATGAAATACCAAAATATTCTGAGCAAATGTTTGGAAATGAAGGTGGTAAGAAAACGAATTACGACTTTGTTGGTCAAGTATTGCACTATGATGAAGAAACACAAATTGCTACTATTCAGCAACGTAACTTCTTTAAAACAGGACAAGAGGTAGAATTCTTTGGACCAGAGATTGATACATTTAGACAAGTCATTGGAGAGATTTATGATGAAGATGGAGAGTTACTTGATGCAGCAAGACATCCACTTCAAATTATTAGAACAAAAATAGATTCTAGAGTATTTAAGAGTAACATGATGAGAAAGGAAATGGGACGCTAATGACAACAAAAAGACCTAAAATTATTGGTATTGTCGGTGGTAGTGGCAGCGGAAAAACTACTGTTACAAAAAGAATTATCGATGAATTAACTATTGATAAAGTAGCGTTAATCGAACAAGATTATTATTATAAAGATCAAAGTCATATGACTATGGATGAAAGAGTTAAAACAAACTATGATCATCCGAATGCATTTGATAATGAATTGTTATATAATCATTTGTTAGAACTTATCGACGGTAAAGCGGTAGAACTACCAGTTTATGACTATGTCAACCATACGCGTAGTGATGAAAAAAAACATCAAGAGCCGCGTGATGTAATTATTATAGAAGGTATGTTTGGTCTATACTCTGAAAAACTTAGAGAACTTATGGATATTAAAATTTTTGTTGATACACCAAGTGATTTGCGTATTTTACGAAGATTATTGCGTGACATTAATGAACGTGGAAGAACTGTTGAATCGGTTATTAATCAATATTTGATTTCTGTTAGACCGATGCATGAAAAGTATATAAAACCAACGAAGCAATACGCGGATATCATCATTCCAGATGGTGGATATAATGATATTGCGGTAGATATTTTGATAACAAAAATTAAATCCCTACTAGCAAAATAATTAAAAAAACGATATAATAAAGAGTAGACTAAAAAAAGGAGTACAGTTATGGCTTTAGAAGAAAAATTAGAATATCAAATGACCCAAGAAGGTTATGATAAACTTGTAGAAGAATTAGAACACTATAAAAAAGTAAAACGTCCAGAAGTAATTGAAAAAATTAAAGTAGCACGTAGTTTTGGTGACTTGTCTGAGAACTCAGAGTACGATGCAGCAAAAGATGAACAAGGATTTATAGAACAAAGAATTCTTGAAATGGAACAAATGATTCGTTATGCGGTAATCATTGAATTAGATGAAAAATCTAGTGCAATTCGTCTAGGAAATACAGTTACTTATCAAGAATTGCCAAATGGAGCGACAGAAACTTATAAAATTGTTGGTAGTGCAGAAGCTAATCCATTTGAATTCAAAATCTCTAATGACTCTCCAGTAGCTCAAGCGCTATTAGGTAAAGAGGTAGGAGATGTTGTGAAAGTATCTCTTCCAACTGGTCCAGAGGATTCAATGGATATTAAAGTCTTAGAGGTTGAATAGTTTTATGATAGCTTTGATAGGTGCAATGCCAGAAGAAGTGGCAATCATAAAAGAAAAGATAGAAAACTTACAAGAGAAGAAGATTGCTCATGTAAGCTTTTATGAAGGTAGATATGAAGGCCGTGATATTGTTCTTATGTTAAGTCTACCTGGAAAGGTTAATGCCGCAATTGCGACTACGCTATTGTTAGATCATTATAAGCCTGAATATGTAATTAATATAGGAACTTGTGGAGCATTGCAAGGCGATATGGAAATTGGAGATATGATTGTTGCAACAGAAGTTCGTCATTTCGATGTAGATGCAACAGAATTTGGTTATGAATTAGGCCAAGTGCCTCAAATGCCTGCGGTATACAAAAGTGATGAATATTTGCAAAAGTTAGCAGCTGAAATCAATTTACCAAATCATAAAATTCATTTTGGTTTGGTTGGAACTTCAGATTCTTTTATTTCTAATAAAGAATTAAAAGAGAATATTTTATCTAACTTTCCGACTATGCAAGTAGTGGAGATGGAAGCAGCAGCAATTGCACAAACTTGTTATCAGTTTGGAACGAAATTTATTGTTTGCCGTAGTGTAAGTGATAAAGCAGAAGAAGGAACAAGAGTTACTTTTGATGAATTTTTACAGATTGCGGCAGTAAATTCGTCGATATTAACGACAGAGTTGATAAAAAAACTTTAATACAAATAATCAGCAAAGGAAAGTATGCACTTTTCTTTGCTGAACTATTTATTTAATTGAGGAGGATAAGTATGTCATCGCATTTGTTTTTGGTTTTGAGTTCTTATACACTTCCTAGAGGTACTTTAAAAACTATCAGTAAAGGTCTATATAGTATAGAAGAATTAGACGAAATTTTTGAATTTGTCAAAAGTGAATATAGAAGATATAGAAAAAATTTAAGAGTTACTATGGGAATAGTATTATTGTGTATGGCTTTTGTTTTAAGCCTTGGAGTGTTTACTGGTCATCATATAAAGATGGAGGTCTTTATAGGAATAGTTTTAATGTATGTAATAATATTGATATTAATATTTCTTGTTATATATGTTCAAAAAGTCAATAAAATCAGGAAAACATTTTTGGTAGCGGTAGAAAAAGGTTATCCAGAACTATATAATACCTACCAAAGGGAATTATATGAATATGTTGATTAGTGTAAATAGTAATTGCTATATGGCTAAATAACTAATTGTATTGAAAAAAATATTATAAAATGTTATGATTAGTAAGAAAAATATTATTTAAGGAAAAGTAAAATGCAAAATATGAAAGATAAAAAATCTTTTAATTATTTAAAAAATATAGTTCAAATAGTTTTAGGATTGTTAATATTTTATTTAATTTTTTCTTATTTTAAAAAAGAAATTATAAGTCTTGATTTCAAAAAAATACATTATTTAACTTTACAGATAGGTAATGTAAGATTCTTGTTTATCCTGTTATTAGGTCTTTTAGGTATAAGTATTTTATGTTTATACGACTACTTTGTTTTAAAAGCGATTAATCTTACGAAGAATATGTCCTCATTGCGAATTTTTAAAATAAGTTTCATGACTAATACACTGAACATGGTATTAGGTTTTGGAGGATTTATTGGAGCAGGCTTAAGGTATTATATGTATAAGCCGTATACAAAGAATGGAAAAACACTTGTAACTGCAATTGGAATGATTTTAGTTTCAATGTTATCTGGAATAAGTTTATTATCAATTTTTGTAGTATTAAATGTCTTCCCTGGCCAAGCATTATATGAGGGTAATGAAATCTTTTATTATTCATTGCTTTTAATGTCATTGTTTTTACCCTTATATTTATTTTTTAATTTAAGAAAACCGAGAATACGTACAGATAGATATTTAAGTGTTAAATTAACAATTATTTCTTTTTTGGAGTGGGTGTTTGCTGCAATAATTATTTTAGTTGTCCTTTATTTTTATACAGGAGATGTAGTAGCAGATAAAGAACTTCAAATTATGGGAGTAATTATAGTCGCCTCAATAGTAGGGTTACTTACAATGATACCTGGAGGACTTGGAACTTTTGATACATTAGTGCTAATTGGTTTAAAAAATCTAGGCATTAATCCTGAAATTATAGGGGCCACAATTATTATATATCGCTTAGCATATTATGTAGTACCATTTTCAATAGGATGTTTAATGTTCCTAAGTGAAGGACTTAAAATATTAAAAGATAAACTAAAGAGAGGAGAAAACTTATGATTACAAATATTATTTATATTATTGTTGCTTATTTTCTTGGGAATATAATGGGTGGCAAGTTATTAGAAAAAATTTATAAAGAAGAATTTACAAATAAAGGCTCAGGAAATGTTGGTGCAAGAAATGCTGGACGAGTATTAGGAGCAAGATCATTTGTTTTTGTATTAGTAGTAGATTTTTTCAAAGGTTTTTTAGTAGTTATTATGCTTAAAATATTGAATGCTAATGATTGGGTTATTTATAGTGCGATAATTTTAGTAATATTAGGTCATATAAAACCAGTAATATTCCGCTTCAAAGGTGGAAAAGGAGTAGCAACGTTTTTTGGTTGTATGACTGCATTATCACTTAACTTAGTTTTAGTGTTAATTTTATGCACATTAGTAATAGGAATTATTGTTAAAAGTTTAACTATAGGTTTTTATTCAAGTTTACCACTTATTACGTATTTAAATTATGTAGAAAATCCTAAATTTTTAATACTAGGATTATTTATAATAACAGTTGCATTATTAAGTGTGGTAGCGATAAAAGATATAGAAGAATCATTTGATAAATACTTTAGTGTAAAGAAAATAAAAAAATCAGTTCGTTAATGAACTGATTTTTTTATTTATTCTTAATTTTTTCTTAGTAATTGGCGCGTTAGCCTCGAACGTTTATAACGAGCCAAAAGGTAGAGTATCAATAAGATAGACACAATAAGATAAAGGAGTGGGTAATATGAAATTCCAATTGATAGCTGAGAATTATAAACAAATAACAATAAAACGAAAATTAAAATAAAAAGCCAATAGGTAGTACATTCAAACTTAAGTAGTGTTAAAATGCTAGTTGTTTTTATTTCCAATTTCTCTTTTTCTCGAAAATAAAACCAAAAACCAACTCCAATATAAGGTGGAAGCGATAAATAATAAAATAAAGGTATTGAGATATAAGAATAAATCCCTAACATTGTAATAAATACAATATAAAAACCAAATAAATAGTTACTTTTTTTCATAGATAAGTGCACCTCCTATAATAAATAAAACAATAGCCAAGAAATTGAGAGAAATATCTATAATTATTTTTTAGTAGGTATGATATTTATTTTTTACAATAATTATCTAATAGGACTAGAAGTATAGTGGTAATAAACTTTTCATGCTTTCTTGATTTAATTATACCATTTTTTTTTAATTTTTTGTTGCATCAAGTAATTTTGACAAAATTTCAATTTGGCAAAATTTACTTTGCCTACTTTGATATTGTACGTACATAAGTCAAAATGTATAATGAATCTATAAGTTAAAGAAAAAACAAAGGAGATTTATATTTATGAACGAAAATAAAAACGGGCTAAAAGTCTTAGTTCAAAAAGTTGGGACTGCCCTTTCAGGTATGGTAATGCCAAATATTGGTGCATTTATTGCTTGGGGTCTTATTACAGCTTTATTTATTCCAAAAGGATGGGCACCAAATGCTCAACTTGCAGCATTAGTTGATCCGATGATTTTCTTCTTATTACCACTATTAATTTCTTATTCAGCTGGTAAAAATGTTCATGATGAACGTGGTGGAGTGGTTGCGGCGATTGCAACTATGGGTGTAATAGTCGGAACAGTAACTATCACGGAAAAAGGTTTAAGTGGAACACCAATGTTCCTTGGAGCGATGGTTATGGGACCAATAGCGGCTTACTTGATGAAAAAATTTGATAAAGCTGTTCAACCAAAAATCAAAACGGGATTAGAAATGTTAGTTAATAACTTCTCAGCGGGTATTTTAGGTTTCATTTTAGCGATTTTAGGTTATTTTGGAATTGGGCCAGTTGTTAAGGTTATTACAAATGCACTAAGTGCTGGAGTTGATGTTATCATTAACGCGCACTTATTGCCACTTGCTAATATTTTTATCGAACCAGCAAAAATTTTATTCTTAAATAATGCAATAAATCACGGAATTTTAACTCCTATTGCTACAGAACAAGCGCTTAATACAGGGAAATCAGTTCTTTATTTATTAGAGGCTAACCCAGGTGTTGGACTTGGTATTTTACTTGCGTATATGTTCTTTGGAAAAGGTTCAGCAAAAGCATCAGCACCGGGAGCTGCAGTTATCCACTTTATCGGAGGGATTCACGAGATCTACTTCCCATATATTTTAATGAAACCTTCATTAATCATTGCAGCAATGGCAGGGGGAGTTAGTGGTACAGCAATATTCCAATTACTAGATGCAGGGCTTCGTGCACCAGCGTCACCAGGTAGTATTATAGCGGTATTAGCTCAAACAGCACCAGGAAGTTATGTTGCAGTTGCATCAGGTGTGGTTGTTTCTACTCTAGTAACATTTGTTATCGCAAGTATTATTTTAAAACGTGATAAAGGTGAAGGTGATTTAGAAGCTGCACAAAGCCAAGTTAGCAGCATGAAAGCTGAAGCAAAAGGACAAGAAGTTTCAGTAGGAACTGATGGAGAAACATCTTATGGAGATGTTAAGAGAATTATCTTTGCATGTGATGCAGGAATGGGAAGCTCAGCAATGGGAGCATCTATTCTACGTAATAAAGTGAAAAAAGCAGGACTTGATTATGAAGTAACAAATGTAGCAATCAGAAACTTAACTGAAGAAAGTGGATTATTAATTGTAACTCAAAATGAATTAACTCCACGAGCAAAACAAATGAATGGAAAAGCTCTACATATTTCAGTAGATAACTTCCTAAATAGTCCAAAATATGATGAAATCGTTGAGAATTTGCAAAAATAGGTAAAAAACTATATAATATTTTGTGAATAGAAACGGTAGTGTTTATGACTTCTTCTTAGGCAAAGCAATCTGCATTACTAAGAGGGAGTCATAAATTTTATAATTATAAAGAAGATAATTTTTGGTATTTTTTAACGAACTTGGAGGCTGTATGTTTAACGAACGCGAAAAACTTATACTACAAATTTTATTGAAAAATATTGGTGAAGCATTAAGTATAAAAGAAATAGCCAAAGCAACAAAAATAAAAGAGAGAACACTATATAGAGAAATAAAAAATTTAGAAGATTCACTTCAACGATTAGGAATAGAGCTGGTTAAGGAAAAGTCTAGGTATATACTAAAAGGAAATGTATCTTCATTAGATTCATCATTATTTGAGACGAATTTTGAAGATTATGCATATTCAACAGAAACAAGATTAACTTTAATATTGTGCTTTTTAATCTTAAATGAAGACACTTCAATAAAAGATATTTCTGAAAAATTAATGCTTAGCTACAATACAGTAGCATCAACAATAACTACAATAGAAAAAATATTATTTGACTATAAATTAACTTTAATTAGAAAAAAAGGTCAAGGGATAGAAATAGAAGGTAAGGAAGTAGACCGTAGAGTATTGCTGATTTCACTATTATGCAATGAAATAAGTGATGAAGAGTTCTTCACTAGATTAAATAATCGTGATATTTTATCAAGTAATCCTTTTATAAAATTCTTGAATTTTGACCTTATAAAAAAAGTATTTTATGAAAATAAACATCTTGATGTCTTTAATTTATACACAGATTCAAGTATAAAGAAAATACTTATAAGTTTAAATGTAGTATTTCTTAGAATATCTTATACAACTGAGATTAAAGAAAACTTTACAGCTCAAGAATATAATAGTATTATATCGTTATTAAATGCCTCTAAAGAGATTGTTGATTTTGATATTACAGAAGATATTATCCAATTTCTTATTAAAATATTGAAAACTTGTCGTTTAATAGAACAACTTTCATATTTTAACGATAAGTACTCATATACATTAGTGTATAAAATAAATTTATTGATAAAATATGTATCAGAAAAAATGAATGTTGATTTTACACAAGATACCAATCTTTCAAGTGGTCTTATTGCTCATGTAGAATCAGCTATCAAAAGACACCAAATGAATTTAACAGAAGAAAATGATGAATTGCTTGAGTTTGTATTGAAAAACTACAATGAACTATATTTGATAATAAAATCAGAACTACTTGTTGTTTTTGATGAAATAAATTTTAATTTAACGGAATTAAGTTACATAGTTATTCATTTTGCTTCTAGTTTTGAGCAAATATATCGAAAAAACTTTATTAGAGCACTGGTAATATGTGCTAGTGGAATAGGAAGTTCCAAAATATTAGGTAGTCAAATACGAAAAAATATTCCAGAAATAAAAAACTTAGAATATACGATTCCAAGCAAAGTAACGAAATCATTGGTGAACAATTATGATGTAGTTATTTCGACGATTGAGTTAGAACAAGATATTGATTACTTACTAATTCCAACTATACTTAAAGAAAAAGACATAAGTTTGATACAGGAGAGAATACTAGCTAGTCGAAGTTTTAAAAGAAATAATTTTGTTAAGAGCGAGGATTCATTTAATATAGATAAATTAGGTAGTGCATGCCAAATAATTTTGAAAAATATAGAGTATATTGTAGCTGATAATACAAAAAATAATGAAGAGATATTGGATAATATATTTGAAAATTCTACATTAGTAATAAATAATAAAGAGGAAATAGTTGATAGTTTATTAGAGAGACATAACAAAAGCTCGGTTGTAATTCCTAATACCGATATAGCTCTTTTCCATACATTAGATAAAGAGCTAGCAGAGCCGTTTATAATAATATGTTCACTTAACAATGTTTTGGCTATGAAAGATGCGATGGGAGAGGAACAAAGGGTTGAGTATTTTATAATTATGGTAAGTCCAAATGAACAAGAGTATACAGAACTACTTAGTCAAATAAGTATAGCTATATTGGATGATAAGATTTTTGGAGAAGCTCTAACTAGTAAGAACAAGAATTTTATATTAACAAAAGTAGAGTTAATTTTAAAAAATTATATACTACAATTATAAGAATAGTGGTTATCGGTAAAAAATTACTGATAGCCATCATTTTTATATAACTCTATTTTGGCAAAGATTATTTTGCCGACTTTGATATTGTTTAGATAATTATGACAAGGTATAATAAATTTATAAAGATTAAGAAAGCATAAAACTAGAAGGAGAATCTAAGATGAATTTAAAAAAACAAGATATTAGGTTAGGGCAAGAAATTAGTAATAAAGAAGAAGCAATAAGAAAAGCTGGGGAAATCTTAGTAGAAAATGGATATGTTGATGCTGACTATATTCCAGCAATGTTAGAAAGGGAGGAAATAGTATCGACATATATGGGAAATTTTATCGCTATTCCACATGGGACAGATGAGGCTAAAAAATCGATAAAAAGCACAGGGATTTCAATAATTCAAATACCAGGAGGAGTTTCATTTTCTAAGCCAGAAGATACTGAAGATAAAATGGTGTTTATCGTATTTGGTATTGCTGGAAAAGATGGAGAGCACTTGGAACTTTTATCAAAAATTGCAATTTTCTGTTCTGAACAAGAAAATGTTATTAAACTAGTGAATGCAACTACTGAAGAAGAAGTAATAGCTTTATTGTCAGAAGTCGAGTAATAAAATCAAAATATAAGTAAGAAGGTATTTATAATGAAAAATTTACATTTTGGAGCAGGAAATATAGGACGTGGTTTTATAGGGGAACTACTTAATAAATCGGGATATCATATAACATTTGTAGATATTAATAAAGATGTAGTTAATGGTTTAAAATGCCGTGACACATATACTATAAAAATATTAGATGAGAATATAGAAGAAATAGAGCTAAATAATTTTGATGCTTTAAATATAGCGGAGGAAAAAGAAGAACTTTACAAAGCTATAGGAGAGGTCGAACTAATTACTACATCTATAGGGCCGAATGTGCTACCAATAATAGCAAAAGATATTGCAGAAGGTTTGAAATTAAAAGTTGCAAATAATAACACAAAATTACTAGATATTATCGCTTGCGAAAATATGATAGAAGGATCAGATTTTCTAAAACAAGAAATTTATAAGCAACTTACAGAAGAAGAACAAAAATTTGTAGAGGTATGTGTAGGTTTTCCAAATTCAGCAGTTGATAGAATAGTTCCAGCTCAAAAGCATGACGATGTGTTATTAGTAGAAGTAGAGAAGTTTTGTGAATGGGTTATAGAAGAAGATAAAATAAAAGTAGAAAAAAATAAAGATATAAAAAATGTACACTATGTAAAAGATTTAAATCCGTTTATTGAAAGAAAATTATTTACAGTAAATACGGGACATGCTGCTCTTAGTTATATCGCTAACTATTTAGGTATAGAATTGGTATCAGATGCAGCCAAACATACTGAAGTTAGAAAAGACTTTATTGCTGTCTTAGAAGAAACTAGTGCATTGCTTGAGAAAAAATGGGGATTTTCTAAAGAGGAGATGACAGCGTATAGAAATAAAACCATAAAACGTTTTGAAAATCCTCGTATAATAGATAATGTTTCTAGAATTTGTCGCACACCTATTAGAAAATTAGGTTATAATGAAAGATTTATTAAACCTATTAGGGAAACTGAGGAGTTAGGATTGTCTAATTCAGCTTTATTAAAAGCATGTTCATATATACTGACATTTAAATCAATTGAAGATGAACAATCTCTAAAACTTGAGAAGTTAATCGTAGAAAAAGGTGTAGTTGAAACACTACGTGAAGTAACAGAATTAACTGATGAAGTATTGTTAAATAAAATAAAAGATAGTTACGAGAAGTTAATATAAAAATGGGAATCTTGAAGAAATAATTTTCTTTAAGATTCTTTATTTTACTAGTGTTTTTTGTTTATAAATCGAAATGTTTCCTTTAGGCGAAAATCTATTGACTTTACTGCTATAACCGGTATAAAATTAAAATATATGAAACCGAAGGGGGATATTAAAATGAATAAATGTGAATGTGAACATCACTGCCATTGTCATGATGCTGTAGAAAATTGCGAATGCGGCAATTGCAAAGAAGGTACTTGTAAATGTCAAGATGGCTGCGCGTGCGGTTGTCATAATGCAAAAGAAGACTGTGAGTGCGGTAACTGCAAAACAGGAGATTGCCATTGTAATGAGCATGTAGCATAAAAAAGAAGAGTTGACTTATTTGTCAACTCTTCTTTATTTAATGTGTAAGTATTAAATTCAGTATACCTGCAAAAATAAGTAAGATAATACTCCATTTAATGGTTTCTTTGAAAATCTCACTATCCTTATTTACTAAACCTACAGCAGCAGCAGCAACAGCAATTGACTGAGGTGAAATCATTTTTGCGATAGCTCCTCCTGTGATATTCGCAGCTACTAATAATGTAGGATCTACACCAATCTGAGAAGCGGTAATAGATTGTAAACCTGCAAATAGTGAACCACTATTAACAACAGATCCAGTAAGAAATACTCCAATCCAACCTAGAATAGGAGAAAGTAATGGGAATATTTTTCCGGTATTTGCTAATGCTAATCCTAAAGTAGAAGACATTCCTGAGTATGTAGAAATATAAGCAAATGCTAAAACTGAACATATAGTAAGAATAGGTGACCAAAGTTCAAGGAAAGTTTCTTTTAAAACTAGTTTAATTATGCGACCACGTACTCTAAAAATTATTATAGTAAGAATAGCAGCAAGAGCTATAGCTGTAGTAGTTGACGTAAAAGGTGCAAAACTAAATATAGCTTTTATAGGTGTAGAATCTTTAGTAATAGGAGCAACTTTAGCTACAGTACCATCTATATAATAAGGAAAATTAAAGATTAAAGAATTTAAAACTCCGGGTTTTTGACCAGTTTTGGGGTTACCGTTTTGAATTAATTGTTTAAAGAAACTAGTATTCAAAATAGTAACAAATAAAGTTAATAAAATAAATGGTAACCAAGCTGTAGTTACTTTTTTTAGAGAGAGTTCTTGTTTTTCTTCCAGTATATTTTGTTCTATTGATAAAATATTTTTTGGACTCCAGAATCTTAAGAATATAACTAATGAAAGTAAACTAATAATTGCAGAAACTACATCAACTAATTCTGGACCAACAAAATTTAAGAAAATAAACTGTGTGATAGCGAAAGATCCACCTGAAACTAAAATTGCAGGAAGAGTTTCTTTTATTCCTTTAAGTCCATCTACCATAAATACCAATAAGAAAGTTACGATAAGTGTTACTAGGCATAAAATAACCGAAGTAGCTTTCCCTAGAGATACTGCATCTAACTCAGTAAGACTTGCTGGAATTGTCACGGGAATACCCATTGCACCATAAGCACCACCAGCAATATTTGCAACTAGACAAATAGCAGCAGCTTTCAAAGGGTTAAAACCTAAACCAACTAAAATAGCAGCAGTAATAGCAACAGGTGCTCCAAAACCGGCTGCACCTTCTAAAAACGCATTAAAAGAAAATGCAATAAGAAGAACTTGAATTCTTTTATCAGATGATATTGATGAAATACTTTGTTTTATAATGTCAAAACATCCGATTTTGACAGTTAGTTTATATAAAAATATTGCAGATAGAACAATGCTAGCAACAGGCCATAAACCTGAGACCACTCCTTGTTCAGCTGCACCAGCAATTTTGTCGACTGGCATTTTATAAAAGGTATAAGCTATAATGGCTGAGCTCAGAATACTTAAACCCCCTGCTGTATAACCTTTTAATTTAAAGATAACTAATGAAATAAGAAAAATAATAATAGGAAGCACAGCGATGGCGGCAGATATCCAAATATTGCCGCTTGGATTGTATTGCTGATTCCAAACAGTATTTAAAAACATTTTAATACTCCTTCTAAGTTTTTTAGTACATAGGATTATACACCCAAAAAATATATTTGTGCAATAGCTTTGCTTGAATTCTGCAATATAAAGTTTACATATTTTTAAGAAAATTACTAATTAAGTGCAATTTTTATAAAATACTAAAAAATATAAATTAAGGTTGGAAAAGCTGTAAAATAAAAAAATATTGTTCTTAATAATAAAAATTAAAAAAAGATATATATTATTAAAAAAAATAATTTAAAGATTAATGGAATTTATATTTATTATTCTGTATTCATAAAAAAGACGATAAATACTCATAAAAATTTATTATTTAAAAAATGATATTATATAGTAAATAAGCAAAAATTTATAATCCTGTATCACTACAGAGGTATTTTATATTGATACAAATCACCAAATTTTATCTAGATAAATATTATTATTTTATTGAGATTGGAAATTTGACTTTTAAAAAGAAACGTTGTATATTATAAACGTAATATATGATTAAAACATAATTTATATACATTTAATAAATATATACACAAACTTTGGAGGTTATTATGGTAAAAACATCAAAAGATTTAACTAAACAAGAGCATTTAGAAATGTATGAACTAATGCACCTTATTAGAGATTTTGATATGGAGTTAAGTAAACTATACTCTCGTGGTTTAGTTCACGGTATGACTCACTATTCAGTAGGAGAGGAAGCGGCTAACGTTGGAGCTATTTATCCGTTAAGAAAAGAAGACCTAATGTTTTCTAATCACCGTGGTCACGGTCAAACTATAGCTAAAGGTATAGAAATTGATCGTATGATGGCTGAAATCCTAGGTAAAGAAACGGGTCAATGTAAAGGACGTGGTGGAAGTATGCACGTTTATGACCTTGAACAAGGAAACATGGGATGTAATGGTATCGTAGGTGGTGGACATGGATTAAGTACTGGTGCCGCTCTAGCTCAAAAAATGAAAAAAACAGGGAATATTGTTATTTGTTGTATGGGTGATGGTGCTACTAACGAAGGAAGCTTCCATGAGTGCTTAAATATGGCATCTAACTGGGATTTACCACTTATTTTCTACGTAATCAATAATAAATATGGTATTTCAATGGCGCAAGAAAGATGTATGCGTGTTGAAAAGATTACTGAACGTGCAGCTTCATATAGAATCAAAGGAATCCATGTAGAAGATGGTAATGACGTATTAGCAGTTTATGATGCAATGCAAGAGGCTATCGAACATGCTAGAAGTGGTAAAGGACCTGTTTTAGTAGAGGCAGTATCTTACAGATGGTTTGGACACTCAGCTTCTGATGCTGGTAAATATCGTAGTCGTGAAGAAGTTGCTGAATGGAAACTTAAAGATCCTAACGTAAAATATAAAAATTACTTATTAGAAAATGGAATTGCTACAGAAGCAGAATTAAAAGAAATTGAAGATAGATCAATAGCAACTATCAACGAAGCAGTAGAATTTGCTAAAGAATCACCATTTGCTGATGGTTCAATTGCGTTCCAAGATAACTACGCTGACTAATATTTTAGTTTAAAATAATTTAAATAATATTTTATATAATAGGAGATAAATAGTTATGACTAAAGAAACAAAAATTATGACAATTCGTGAAGCCATAAAAGAAGCTATGACTCATGAAATGCGTGAAGATGAAAATGTATTTTTAATGGGTGAAGATGTAGGTATTTTCGGAGGGGACTTCGGTACAACAGTAGGTATGTTGGAAGAATTTGGTTCTGAACGTGTTATCGACACACCTATTAGTGAAGCTGCAATTTGCGGAGCTGCGGCTGGAGCAGCATCAGTAGGTATGCGTCCAATCGTAGACGTAACATTTATGGACTTCGTAACAATTGGTATGGATGCTATCGTTAACCAAGCAGCACCAATGCGTTATATGTTAGGTGGAGAAGTTCAAGTACCAGTTACTTATCGTTGTGCATCTGGTTCTGGAACTGGAGCGGCTGCTCAACACTGTAAAGCTTTAGAAGCATGGTTCTGCCACATCCCAGGTCTTAAAGTAGTAGCACCAGGTACTGCAGGGGATGTTTACTCAATCTTAAGAGCTGCAATCAGAGATAACAACCCAGTTATCTACATAGAGCCTAAAGCGTTATTTGGACGTAAAGGTGAGGTAGAATTAGGTAAAGTTGGTGTAATTGGAAAAGGTGATATCAAAGCTGAAGGTACTGACGTAACATTAGTATCTTGGGGAAGAATGTTAGAACGTAGTTTACAAGCTGCAGAAGAATTAAAACAAGAAGGAATCTCAGTAGAAGTAGTAGACCCAATTACATTAGTACCATTAGATACAGACTTAATCGTTAAATCTGTACAAAAAACTGGAAAATTAGTTGTATGTCACGACTCATTCAAAACTGGTGGATTCGGTGGAGAAATCGTTGCTCGCATTGCAGAAAGTGATGCATTTGATTTCTTAGATAGTCCAATTTACCGTGTAGCAGGGGCTGACACACACATTCCATCAGCTAAAAACTTAGAAAAATTAGTTGTACCTGATGTTGAAGACATCAAAGCAACAATTAAAAAAGCTGTAAATAAAAAATAAAAATATAGTTAGCGAAGGATGTGAATAAAACATGGCAGTAGAGGTTATAATGCCAAAAGCCGGTAGTGAAATGGAAGAGGGCGAAATCGTACAATGGTTTAAAAATGAAGGAGACCATGTCGAAGCAGGAGAAGTCCTTTTAGAGATTGTAACAGACAAAGTAAATATGGAAGTTGAAGCTGATGCTAGCGGAACATTATTAAAAATTTTAGCACAAGCAGGGGATGTTGTACCAGTTGTTAAAACAATTGCTTGGATAGGTGAACCAGGTGAAGCTATTCCAGGTGCTAGCGAAACAGGAGAAGTTGCTCCAGCTGAAACAATAGTTGAGAAAAAAGTTGATTATACACCTGTCAAAGAAGTAGAAGTGGTAGACTATTCTGGTATTCGTGCAACACCAGCTGCAAGAGCATATGCGCGTAAAAAAGGAATTAATTTATCTAAAGTTCAAGGAACAGGATCTAAAGGTCGTATCCATAAAGATGATGTATTAGAATATAAACTTAACTCTAAAGTTAAAATTTCACCACTTGCAGCTCGTATAGCGCAAATGGAAGGAATTAATGCTGAGAGTATAGTAGGAACAGGACCTAATGGTAAGGTTATGAAAGCTGATATTCTTTCAGTACTTAATGGAACTCCAAAAGCAGCTCCAGCTAAGAAAGAAGAAATTGCAGCTCCTAGCAAAAAAGATGTTAAAGCGCCAAACGAAAATCAATGGGGTGTTGTTGAAACAGTACCAATGTCACCAATGCGTAAAGTTATTTCTAAACGTATGAGTGAATCTTACTTTAGTGCACCAACGTTTGTTGTTAATGTAGAAGTTGATATGACTGAACTATTAGCATTACGTAAAAAAGTTGTTGATGCAATTATCGAAGAAACTGGTAAAAAAGCAACAGTTACAGACTTCATTTCATTAGCAGTAATTAAATCATTAATGAAACACCCATATGTGAATGCTTCATTATCTAGTGATGAAAAAGAAATGTATCTACACCACTACGTTAACTTATCAATTGCAGTAGGTATGGATAGTGGGTTAGTAGTACCAGTAATTAAAGGTGCTGATAAGATGAGTCTAAAAGAGCTTGTAGTAGCTTCTAAAGAAATTACAACAAAAGCTCTTGCTGGTAAATTAAAACCAGATGAAATGGCAGATTCAACATTTACAATCAGTAACTTAGGTATGTATGGAGTTAAGAGCTTCGTACCAATCATTAACCAACCAAATACAGCTATTTTAGGTGTAAGTGCTACTGTTCAAAAACCAGTAGTATTAAATGGTGAAGTGACTGTAAGACCTATCATGACATTAACATTAACAGCGGATCACCGTGTAGTTGACGGATTAGAAGGAGCTAAATTCATGAAGACTCTGAAAGAAGCTATCGAAAATCCACTATCATTACTAATCTAATAATGATATAATATAGAAGAAAACAAGATAAAGTGTATTAAGGAGTGATTATAATATGGCAGTAGAAGTTATTATGCCAAAAGCCGGAAGTGAAATGGAAGAAGGCGAAATCGTACAATGGTTTAAGCAAGAAGGTGACGAAGTAAAAGAAGGTGAAGTCCTACTTGAAATCGTAACTGACAAAGTTAACATGGAAGTTGAGGCTGAAGCTAGCGGAACTTTATTAAAAATTCTTTATCCAGCTGGGTCAACTGTACCTGTAGTTCAAACTATAGCATGGATTGGACAACCTGGAGAAGAAGTTCCTGGAGCAGATGGTGCAACTGCAGTAGCTCAAGAAGTAGTAAAAGAAGTAGCAGCAGATGTTAAAGTTCCTGAAACTAAAAAAGAAGATGTATTGCCAAAACGTGAACGTCGTGGTGAATATGACGTAGCTGTAATTGGTGGTGGACCTGCAGGATATGTAGCGGCGATTAAAGCAGCTCAATTAGGTGGAAAAGTAGCATTAGTAGAAAATCGTGAGTTAGGTGGGACATGTCTAAATCGTGGATGTATTCCAACAAAAACATTCTTACATAATGCAGAGATTATTAACTATATTCGTTCTGCCAAAGACCGTGGTATTAAACTTGTAAATGATGCATTTACGGTTGATATGGAGCAAACTGTAGCGGTTAAAGATAAAGTATCTAAAACATTATCTGGTGGAGTAGCAGGATTACTTAAATCTTACGGGGTTAAAGTATTCAATGGTGTTGGACAACTTACAGCTGATAAAAAAGTTGTTGTTGACGAACACACTACAATTGATGCTGATAGAGTAATCTTAGCTGGTGGATCTAAAGTAAGTAGAATTAACATTCCAGGTATGGATAGTGAAAAAGTTCTTACAAGTGATGAATTTTTAGATATTAAAGAAGTTCCATCAAGATTAGCCGTAATCGGTGGTGGAGTAATTGGTTCTGAGTTAGGTCAAGCATTTGCTACATTTGGTTCTAAAGTTACTATCGTTGAAATGGCAGATAGACTAATCGCTAATATGGATAAAGATGCGTCTGTGGCATTAGAAAAACAATTTAGAAAACAAGGTATTAACGTACTTACTTCAACTAAACTATTAGAAATCGTTGATAAAGGTCACGAAGTAGTAGTAAAAGTTGAAGGTAAAGAAGATGTAGTTGCTGATAAAGTATTACTATCTATCGGACGTGTTCCAGATAATACATGTCTAGGTGAATTAGCAGATAAATTTGAAATGGAACGTGGACGTGTTAAAGTTGACGAGTACATGGAAACATCTATTAAAGGAATCTATGCACCAGGAGATATCAATGGTACTAAGATGTTAGCTCACGCAGCATTCAAGATGGGAGAAGTTGCAGCTGAAAATGCAATGGGTCATTCTAAGAGGGTTGATCTTAAATCTACACCAGCAGCAATTTATACACACCCAGAGATTGCTATGGTTGGTTTAACTGAAGACCAAGCACGTGAAAAATATGATGTTAAAGTTGGTAGATTTAACTTTGCTGCTAACGGACGTTCATTGGCATCTAATCAAGGTGAAGGATTTGTAAAAGTAATTATGGATACTAAGTATAGAGAAATTTTAGGTATTCATATTGTAGGTCCAGTTGCTGCGGAAATCATCAACGAAGGTTCTACATTAATCCAAACTGAAATGACTATTGATGATGTAATGGATATAATTCATGGACACCCAACATACTCAGAAGCATTATACGAAGCTATGGCTGATTGCATCGATATGTGTATCCATGCACCTAAGAAAAAAACAAAATAGTATAAGTTTAAATATAAGAGAAAAGCGACTAACACAATGTTAGTCGCTTTTTGTAAGGTTAAAGTTATTATAATTTATTAGAATGCTCATTTTCAATTTGGCTATTAAAAAACTCTTTACGCAGTATTCCGTATTTTACTGAATCATAATAACTACCGTTATAGTACCTAACTTTGCGAAGTCTTCCCTCAAGGATTAATCCTAATTTTTCAGCAAGGCGCATCATTCCATGATTACCACTCCATGTCGTTAGCCCTACTCGCTCAATCTCAGGATATTTGATAAAACAGTTTTTTATCCATTTTTTTAAAACTATTTCTCCGATTCCACGAGACCAATAAGATTCATCATAAATAATAATACCGATTTCTAACCAACGTGTAGCAAAACATTCCCAATGACGTGTTACAATGCCAATTAATTTATTATCAATAAAAATTCCACAGCATTTGTCGCTAAGATAAAATTCATGATGATTAGTTAAAAGAAAAATATCAAAATCTAAAAATTTATATTCATTAAAATATGGTGCGTTATATTTACTCCATTCTGGATTTTCAGAGGTATAAATAATATTATATAGTTCTTTTAAATTTTCTTTTTTTATACGTTTTAGTTCTATCATAAAAATCTCCAATCTGTTATTATTTTATCACTAAAATAAAGAAAAGATAAAAGATATGCCCAGAAAAAAAGAAGATATGAGCTGATAAAATGACATATAATAAGGTTTATGTTAAATTTATTAGAGAAATGTTAAAGGAGAGTGTGATGGATAAGTTTAGCGAGAAAATATCAAGTATATTTCTTTGGGTAATGAATATAGGATTATTAATAATAGGTATTTTATTATCATTTGGTTTATTAATAGAAGCAAAAGAAATCTTTGCCGAAGGAATGAAATTTCTAGCATCGGATGGAAGTTATCAAAACTTTATCGAGGAAATTTTAGTATTCTTTTTATATTTTGAGTTTGTAGCACTTATAGTGAAATATTTCAAAAATAATTATCATTTTCCATTGAGGTACTTCATTTATATCGGTATAACTGCAATAGTAAGGCTTATAATAGTTCAGCATGATAATCCATATAGTGTATTAATTTGGTCGGGAGCAATTTTATTACTAGTAATAAGTTTAGCTATAGCTGAGAAATTTATAAAGAAAAATTAATGAAAATAGACTTTGAAGTCATTTTTGACTCCAAAGTCTATTTTGTTATTTTGTAGTATATTTTCCAGTTTTATAATCAATCACTACTCCTTTTTGGAAGTTGTAGATAAAGACATTGTACTTTACACTCGCTCCGCTATCTTCTACAGACATAGCTTCCATAATAACGCCTTGAGCAACAAGATCGTTATCTTTAAATACAGGAGTAACACGATAGCGAACATGTTTTTTTGTTTTTTTAACATAATCTGCAACTTCATTTTCAAAAGGAATCATGTTGAGATTCATAAATCTTGTTCCAGTCATTAAATTTCTATTATTATCATTTTCGCCAGCTAGTTGAAATGCAATAAGGTGGCAGCGATCATAGATATGACTTCCTCTGTTACTTTGCCAACCACTAGGCCGAATATGTGCTATTTCTCCACGACGATCAGTGGGCATAAGCTCTACACCAATAATTCCATTGGCTTGTCCGACACGTCCTAGACTATCTAGTGGGCTGTAATTTTCAAAAGATGTTGTTGATAAGTCCTCTTTACTAAAATATGGATTGTTATTGTTTAAAATCTTATATTTAGTATTATCATTTGCTTCATTTTCACTTGGAGCAGTTAGTGACTTAATGACATCTTGAGGAATAGTTGAAGTTTCTTGAAATGGCGTAGTAGAATTACCTTTATTAAAGGTATATCGACTTATGATAAGTGAGATAAGAATAATTATTAAAATTGAAATTATTGAGAATAGAGAAAACTGTTTTTTTCTTCTTTTAGCCATAGTATCTCCTTAATAATTTATTACATAAAATATTAAATAATTTACATCCTTTATTGAAGGATGATTACCTTATAGTATAATAAAATTTATTTTTTAAAATAATTAATTCCCATTGCATCTTTTACTTCATCAAGTGTAGCAGCAGCAACTTTTTCTGCTTTTTCACTACCAGCTTTTAGCATATTATATACTTCAGCTTTATCTTTTGCGAATTCCTCGCGACGCTCTCTAATTGGGAGTAAATACTCTTGCATAACTTCGTTAAGACGTCGTTTAAGTTTCATATCGCCAAGACCACCACGTCTGTAGTGTTCTTTTAGTTCAGCTACCTCGTCAGTACGTGGATCAAAAATATCTAAGTATGTGAAGACAACATTTCCTTCAACTTGCCCAGGATCTTCAACACGAATGTGATTAGGATCAGTGTACATTTTCATAATTTTAGCTTTGATATTTTCTTCATTATCTCCTAGATAGATACCATTGTTAAGACTTTTACTCATCTTACCTTGTCCGTCGATTCCTACAAGACGTGCATGATTTTTTGGAGGAAGTACTATTTCTGGAAGAACAAGAACTTCTTTATTATAAGTTCTATTGAAGTCTCTAACAATTTCACGTGTTTGTTCAAGCATAGGTTTTTGATCTTCACCTACTGGTACGTGAGTAGCTTTAAATGCAGTTATGTCAGCTGCTTGACTAACTGGATAAGTGAAGAATCCAGCAGGTATGCTTTCTCCGAATTTTTTATCATTTATTTCTTGTTTAACAGTAGGGTTACGTTGAAGTCTTGATACTGTTACTAAGTTCATATAATACATATACAATTCGGCAAGCTGTGGAATTTGTGATTGAATAAAGACAGTAGACTTAGTTGGATCAATACCAACAGCTAAATAGTCTAAAGCAACTTCTGTAATGTTTTGAATAACTTTTTCAGGGTTATCAGCATTATCAGTAAGAGCTTGTTGATCGGCAATCATAATAAAAATATCAGTATCTTTTTCATTTTGTAAAGCAACTCTGTTTTTTAAAGAGCCAACATAGTGACCTAAATGAAGTTTTCCAGTTGGTCTATCACCAGTTAAAATAATTTTCGTCATAAATAGAGGAACTCCTTTAAAGTATTTTTCTAATTATCCTTTTATTATATCATAATATAAGCTAAGTTTGTTTGAAAAGTTCAATTCTTTTATGAAAAATAAAAGTATTTTTGTTTATGAAAAATACTTTTTGTATTATAATAAATTATAAAGAAATAAGTTTTATAAACTAAGGAGAATAAAATGATATATATAGAATCAAAAAGTAATGATCCACGCTACAATACAGCGTTAGAGCTTTATGCATTTAATGAGCTTGCTAAGAAAGATGATGTTTTTATGTTATGGATAAATTCACCATGTATAGTAGTAGGTAAAAACCAAAATACAACAGAAGAAGTTAACCAAAGATTCTGTGATGACAATGATATAAAAATAGTTCGTCGTGTAAGTGGTGGAGGAGCTGTCTATCATGATTTAAATAATTTGAATTATACTATTATTTCTAATGGACGCAGCGGAGAAGAGTTTGATTTTAAATCATTTTCACAACCAGTTATAGATGCATTGGCTTCATTAGGCGTAAAAGCTGAGTTTACAGGACGTAATGATCTTGAAATAGACGGACAAAAATTCTGTGGAAATGCACAATATGTTCGTTCAGGACGTATTATGCATCATGGATGTTTAATGTTTGATGTTGATACTTCAGTATTAGCAAATGCTTTAAAAGTATCAAAAGATAAAATTGAGTCAAAAGGTATCAAATCAGTTCGTTCAAGAGTTACAAACATTAAAAATCACTTACCTAATCAAGAAATGACAGTAGCAGATTTCGTAGTAGCACTTAAAAAATATATGAGTGAAAAATATGAAATGACTGACTTTGTTGCTACTGAAGAAGATGAAAAAGCTATTTTAGCAATACAAGAAGAAAAAAACAACTCTTGGGATTGGGTATATGGAAAAAATCCAGACTTCAATATCAAACGTAATAGAAGACTTAAAACAGGTAAAATTGAAGCTAACATTATGGTAGAGCAAGGTGCTATTACGAGTATTAAGTTCTTTGGAGATTTCTTTGGAGTGATGGATGTTGAAGATATTGCTAAAAAATTGGTAGGGATAAAATACCAAAAAGAAGATATTCAGAAAGTACTAGAGCAAATAGATATCAATTCATACTTCTTAGGAGCAACACTAGAAGAGGTAATAGATATTCTAGTTGACTAATTATAAATATAAAAAATTATAAAATGGGAGGAATTAACATGATAATTACAACAACACAAGATGTTCCAGGTATGGAAATAGTGGAGTATAAAGGACTTGCTACTGGGGAAGTAGTAGCTGGAATTAACTTTATAAAAGATATTGGAGCAGGTCTTCGTAATTTTTTTGGAGGACGTTCTCAAGGATATGAAGATGAAATTATTCAAGCGCGACTTCTAGCATTAAAAGAATTAGAAGAACGAGCAGAGGCTATGGGAGCGAATGCTGTTATTGGGATAAGAATTGATTTCGATGGTCTTGGAAATAACGGAAGTAACATGTTACTTGTTACTGTAACAGGAACAGCAGTAGTTGTTAGATAAGAATTTAAAACTATATATACAAAATTAATAGAAAAAATAAAAAATATAGTGTATAATACAAAGAAGTAAACTAAAATATGAGGGGAAAATACAATGAAAAAAGTATTTAATTTTAAAAAGATTTTTTCTACCTTACTATTAGCAATTGCTTTGGTGGTTTCTGCTGTATCTGTATCAGGATGTAGTAAAGACGATAATTCTAATTCAAATTCATCACAAGCGACGTATAAAGTAAGCGCAGAAGAAAAAGAATATTTAGCAAAACGTTTTGCTGATTTATCTAAGATTAATAATGAAGTAGTGGCGTACGTTTATGCTCCAGGAACAAAATTAGACGAGCCTGTTGTTCAAACTAATAATAACGAAACATATTTAGATAAAACTTTTGAAGGGAAAATAGTTCCTTACCTAGGTACAGTATTTATGGATGCTGACAATAATAAAAACTTTGGTGACAGATTAACTTGGTTATTTGGTCACGCGCGTGGAAGTAAGGTTGCAGATAATCGCATGTTTAATGACGTGAATTTTTATGATAAACAAGAGTTTATGGATCAGCACAAATATGTTGTGATTGAGACTCCAGAAAGAAAATATTATTATGAAGTAGCATTCTTAACAATTGTTCCAGAAACAACATCATTTTACCGTTTAGATTTCGAAAATGATGAAGATTTCCTAAAACAATTAACAAATGTTAAGAAAGATGCTAGAACTAAAAATGATAATGTCCAATTAAAAGGAAATGATAAGTATCTTGTATTGTCAACTTGCCGTGAAGAAGATGAAACAATTCGTTCAAATCTATATCTTCGTCTAATCCCAGATAATGAAATGAATGATTTCTTGGCAAAACACAAAGATGATCTTAAATATGTAGCAACAAGATAATAAGAAAAATAGTCTATAGTTTTAAAAAACTATAGACTATTTTTGTGTTTATTTTGGCATACGTCTGAATTCCCTAGTTAAGAAAAATAATGAAACACTAAATGCACAAATATCAGTTATAGGTGTGGCATATATTATACCATCAATCCCAAAGAAATGAGATAATGTTAATAACATAGGCAATAAAATAATCATTTGTTTAGTAAGTGCTACTGTAACACCAATTTTGGGTTTACCAATAGCAGAAAAAAATGTTGAACTAGAAATATGAATACCGTTGATAAAAGTAAATAATAAGAAAAATCTCATATATCTAACAGCGAATTCAAAATATAGTTCGTTACCATTACCGAAGGTAGCAACAATTTGTTTAGGAAATAGCTCAAATATTGCAAAGAATACTACAGAGATAATTATCGCGTATTTCATCATATAGTGCATAGTTTCACGTACACGATTGTAATGTTTTGCTCCATAGTTGAAACCAAAAATAGGTTGAGCTCCTTGAACGAGACCGATAATTATAGAAACAAATATTATATTAACTTTGGCTACAATTCCAGCTACTGCAATAGGTATATCATTACCGTAGATAGATTGTGAACCATAGGTATTAAGTAAGTTATTAGTTACAATTTGAATAATCATATTAGAGCCTTGAAAAACAAATGATGTCATTCCTAAAGCTATAGATATTTTTAACAATGAAAACTTAGGTATAAAATCTTCCTTATGGAATTTAACACTCTTAAATTTAGGAAAATAAAATAATAGTATTGCTGCTGATATAAATTGGCTAATAACAGTAGCCCAAGCAGAACCAGCAATTCCCCATCCAAATCCAAAAATAAAAATGGGATTTAGAATAATATTCAAAACGGCACCCAATACTATGGCGTACATAGAATACTTCGGACTATTATCAGAACGAACCATTGGGTTGGTACTAATTGACAGAAGTAAAAAAGGGATACCTAAAGAAGAAATACCAGCAAATGTTTTTGCATAGGGTAATATTTCATCAGTAGAACCAAAAGCGTACATAAGTGGTTCTAAAAATATATGAATTAAAATTGTTAAAATAACACCTATAATAAATAGTGATGTTACGGATGTTCCAACAACAGCTTTAGCTTTTTCTGGATTTCCTCGACCAAGTTTTAGGTTGAAATTAGCGGCCGCGCCAATACCAATCATAAGACCAAGAGCAAGGCATATAGTAGTTATAGGGAAAGCTATGTTAGTTGCTGCATTCCCCAAATAACCAACTCCTTGTCCGATAAAGATTTGATCAACAATGCTATATAATGCGTTTATTATATTTGCTGTTATTGCTGGCCAAGCAAAAGATATAAGTAATTTTTTTATTGGCTTAATACCAAGTGGATTTTCTATTGTATAATTTTTCACAAAAGCCTCCTAGTTAGATTTCTATTTTTGGGATATATTAAAGAATTAATGTTCATATCCGCCAGTTATTTTTATATCATTTCTTTGATAAAATTCAGCAGAAGTTTCAATGATTATTTTTAAGGCGTCTATTATCATTTCAAGTTCCATAAAAGGGGTATCTGGTTTATTTTTAACTTGTTCTCTAATATAGGGAATATGTATAAAACCAGCAGAAATATTATTGAATTTTGTTTTTGATAAGTAAAGAATTTCATACATAATATGATTACAAACAAATGTGCCAGCAGTATTAGAAATAGCAGCTGGAATATTATTTTTTGTTAACTCAGCTACAAGAGCCTTAATAGGAAGAGTAGAAAAATAAGCAGTTTCCCCATCTTTACGGATAGGTTCATCTATAGGCGAATTATTTTTGTTATCTGCTATACGTGCATCATCGATATTTATAGCAACACGTTCAACTGTAATTTTATCACGTCCACCAGCCTGGCCAACACAAATAACAATATGTGGATTAAAGCTATATATATTCTCTTCAAGAATGGCTGAAGATTCTTTAAACACAGTAGGCAAAGTTACTTTTTTAATTTCTATATTTTTTAATTTATTAGGCAATCTGTTAATTGCAAGATTAGAAGGATTGACATTCTCGCCACCGAAATTATCAAACCCTGTAATAAGAATACGCATACCAAAACCCCTCATTATTTTAAGTGATATATTTATTATAAAGCAGTTTTTTAAATTTTAAAATAGTGAGTTTTAAATTTTTAGCATACTTCATAAAAAAAGTGGTAATTAATTTTTAAAAATGATATTATAATTAAACAGAGGTGATAAAATGTCGAGGGAAGAAAAATTAAGAACAATAATTAAGACAATAGATATTTCTGAATATAAAGATACCAATAAAACAGTGGATAAATCAATATGCCTTATCAAGACATATAAAGAACCTCAAGATTTTTGGACTGCAGCTAATTATTCAAAGAAAAAATATGCAGATTACAAACCGTTTCAGTTTGTAGATGGAGAAGGAATAAGGTGTTCTATATATTTAAGTGGATGTTTATTTGCATGTAAGGAATGTTTTAATGAGAGTATTCAAAATTTTAATGTAGGGCAAGAATACACAAAAGAAGTAGAAGATAAAATAATAGATGATTTAAGACATACATATGTTCAAGGTTTAACTATTCTTGGAGGGGAACCCTTTTTAAATACACAAGTTGCAATTTCTTTAGCCAAAAGAGTACGAGAAGAGTTTGGATATGAAAAAGATATCTGGGTTTATAGTGGTTATACTTATGAACAACTTTTAAATGGAAGTGAAGATAAAAAAGAATTGCTATCCTTATGTGATGTTTTGGTAGATGGACCATTTATGATTTTTTTAAAAGATTTAAGCTTACGTTTTAGAGGTAGTAGTAATCAACGAATAATAGATATAAAGAAATCTACTAAAGATAATGTTGTTTTATATTTAGAGTAGCGGTTATAGTTAGTAAAAGTATTTTGACAATAGATACCTTTTTTGATAGAATAGATTATCACTAATAAGAGATTTCCAATATCTCTAATATTTTTTAAAAAAGAAAGGAGACTTGTAATTTGAAAAATATTATAGAAATTTTTAAAAATGATATAAGGGAGATTTTTCGAAAAGCAAGGACATGGATAGTAATAATTGGTCTAATTCTATTACCTTCAATGTATGCATGGCCAAATATACTTTCAGCATGGGATCCATATGGTCATACTAATAATATAAAAGTTGCAGTAGTTACAGAAGATAGTGGTGCTGAGGTGAACGGACAAAAAGTCAATCTAGGAGAGAATTTGGTAGAAGGATTAAAAAACAATAAAAACCTTGATTGGCAGTTTGTAAAAAATAAGCAAGAGGCAGAAGATGGAGTGAAGATAGGGGATTATTATGCGAGTATAGTAATTCCAAAAAATTTTAGTGACGATATAACATCTGTGAGTAGAGGAGTTCCTAAGAAGGCGACTATTGAATATACTGTTAATGAAAAAATAAATGCGATAAGTCCAAAAATAACAAATAGTGGAGCTTCAGCGATTGCGAATAATATCAGCAAATCTTTCGTAGAAATAGCCAATGGTGTTATTTTTGGGAAGTTACATGAGGCTGGAATTAAATTTGAACAAAATTTACCTTCAATAGAGAAAACGAAGGAAGAGATTTTTAAATTAAATGATAATTTCTCAAATTATGAAAATGTTGTATCAGAACTAATAGGTAAAGTTGAACAAGGACAAAAGATTATTAGTACTGTACAACAAACTTTGCCAACTATTGATAGATTTGCTACAAATAGTATTATGTTAGCAGATAAGGCTGATATAACAATTAATAATATACAAAGTTTTAATGAGAAATTGTTGCCTCTAATTAGCAATCATTTAAAAGTTGTAGAAGATGTTTCAGGAGAAGCAAATAGTCTTGCTCAAAAAATTCAAAGTAAACCAGATAATGTAGAAGAAACAAAAGAAAAACTGAAGTTGTTAAATACTCGACTAGAAGCGGGAGAAGAAAGACTACGTGTTGTAAAAAGCATTTTTGAGTATTTAAATGAATTATCAGGAGAGAACATACTTCAAAATCAATTAAATAAGATCAATACATTGGAAAATGATTTAACTAAAGTTAAAGAAGTAAATAATAAAATTTATACTAATATAGATAACTATGATGAAATAGCAGATGATATTAAGAAAGATTTTGTTGATCGAACAAAACGTATTAACGAAATATCAACAAATATAGATAACAGGTTGAATGACGATATTGCTCCGCTAGTTGCTAAAGTGTTAACTAAAGCAGATATTAGTATTAATGAAATTTCTAAAATCATTATAGGAGCTCAAAATGAACTACCAGAAGTAGAAGCAAAGATCTCAAGTACAGAGGTGAAAATTCAAAGAGCTCACGCTAAGTTATTAGCTATTCAAAAAGAATTACCAGAAGCAAAAGAAAAAATTAAAAAGCTAACCGAAGAGATTAAAAAGGCAGAAGCAGGAACAAATACAAATATGTTGTTTAATTTATTGAAAGTAGATTATAAACAGCAAGCAGAATTTTTTGCAAATCCTGTTCAACTTAGTGAGAATAAATTGTACCATATTAAAAATTATGGTTCTGCAATGACTCCATTTTATACAGTATTATCAATATGGGTTGGAGCACTACTTATGTCATCGTTATTAACTACAAAAGTGGAAGATGAAGAATGTAAATATAAACCATATGAGAAGTATTTTGGACGTTGGATATTATTTTTAGTAATATCACTACTTCAAACATTAGTAATTACATTGGGCGATATGTATATTCTTGGAACACAAGCAGTATCTCCATATAGATTTGTCTTTTATGGATTATTGATAGCATCCTTATTTTCATCTATTATATATACTATTGTTCATCTTTTAGGAAATGTAGGAAAAGCTATTTGTATTATATTGTTGGTGCTTCAATTAGGAAGTTCAGGAGGAACCTTCCCAATTCAAATGACTTCGAGCTTTTTCCAAGCATTATATCCTAAAGTACCATTTACTTATTCAATAGGATTGTTAAGAGAAGCGGTAGGTGGAGTATATATACCAGCAGCCCAACGAGATATGAAAATATTACTAATTGGTATAGTAATAACGTTGATAAGCGGTACTATTTTAGTTCATTTAAAATCTCGCTCTAAAAAATTAAGCGCTGAGCGAGAAAAATCAAAATTATTCTTGTAAAACAAAAAACTTTTAAAGTATTATAACTATGTACTTTAAAAGTTTTTTATATTGTTAAAAATGGATTGTATATTATAACTAATTAGATTTGGTCTATATAAGTATATGAACAACCAGTTAACAAATGAAAAAATACATTTTTTATGATATAATTATTAGAATATAAATCCTAATGTATAGAGGAAAAATTATGACAAAAACACTAGATAGAACTAAAGACATTTTTTTAGATACAATGCTTTTAGGAAAAGAAATATTAGTAAAAAAAATAAAAACAACCAATAAAACAAAAGTAACAGTGGTTATAGCTGCCTTTAGAAATATAACTAGATTAAAATCTATTTTGGAGAATATTCTTAAACAAAGTTTTCAAGAGTTTGAAATTATTGTTGTAGATGATTCATCAAGTACAGAGGTAGAAGAATTCATTTCAACTTATGATAGTAGTAGACTAAATTACATAAAAAAACAACTTGGATCAAATTCATCAGCTAAAAATTGTGCTTTAGAATTTGCTAAAGGTGAATACGTCGTTTTTTTAGAAGAAAATATTAGACTAAAACCTGATTATATTGAAAATTTATATGGTCTTGTAATTGATAAAAGTTTAGATATAGCTATTTTGACGAGAGACAATTATAGTAATATTTTAGGTGAAGAAGTTGTAACAGGTAAAAAGTATTTAGAAGAAGAGATTAAACAATTTAAGAGTGATTTAGATTATAATTTGACATCATGTATGTTTAAGAAAAAGTTTCTTGATGTCTATAATTTAAGATTTCAAGAAGACATGTTATCTCTTGAGAATCTATATTTTAAATTAAAAACTTTTGATATAGCTGGGAAAGTATGTCAAAGTTCACGTGTAGGATATATAGAATTAAAAGAAGAAAAAACTGTTCGTAATCAAGCGATGATTGATGCTTCAACACGAAGAATAATGTTGGCAACAGAAAAAATAGAAGAATTTAAAGCAGGTAAAAGCTATGAGAATAGTTTAAACCTTTTATGCGGATATTTATTTTTTGATGTATTGCGAATGCACGACGATATGGCAGGAGAAGAAAAATTGCTTGAGCTTATAAAATCTAAAAAGAATTATTTTGAAAGCGATACTTTTATTAGTAAAGCTATGATAAATATGTCGCCAATATTATTTGCAAATTATTTAAATAGAAAGGATAGAGGATAATATGAGAAGAATATTACATAATGTATTTTCATATGCTTTTATCTCACTATTTGCGGTAGCATTAATTTGGGCATATGTAGCACCTTTCGTGTATGAACGTATATTAAATCCTTTAGCACTATTATTAGGTGTACCAGTATTTTTTATAATTTTTATTTATATTGTAAAAAAGATATTAGCAACAGATGAACAAGGATTAAAAAAATATAATAGGATTATAGTTTTAGTTTACTTGGTTTTTCAGGCAATTATATTATCGATGGATACATTGAATTTTTCTGATGGAGCAGAGATTGAAAATGAAGCACACTATATGCTGAATTATGGTAAATTTTCTGGAGAGAGATATTTTTTAGTTTATCCTAATAATATTAATCCTACTATAATTCTATATTGGCTTTATAGAATTGCTGGATACCTTCATATATCAGAAATATGGACATTACATATTTTCTGCTTTGCAATTACTTCTGCAACGATGTATTTAACATTTAAAACAGCAGGGAAACTATTGTCAAAACAAAAACAAACTATAATTTTAGGTTTAATGCTAGTATATATTCCATTCCAAATGTATAGTTTATTTTACTATTCTGATAGTTTGATGGTTATATTAGTAGCTCTTATTATTTATGTTTTGATTCCATCTGATGGAAGTTTTATTTTTAGAAGTAAACATATTATAGCTGTTGCGGTAATTGTAGCTTTTGGTTGGAACTTAAGATCAAACATAATAATTATTATCCCAGCACTAATAGTTTACTTATTATTTTTCAAATGGTATAAAAATTTGCTATTACTTATAGTTACATTTGGAATATCTTTTGTAGTTTTTGGCAAAGGTTTTGATATGTTATGGAATCATTATGGCTTCTTCCAAGATGCTGGATATAGATTCCCAATGCTTCACTGGGTTATGATGGGAATGAGTATTCAGGGAGGAAGTTATAACTGGCAAGATTTCCAATTTACGTATTTAAGTCAGAATAAGGCTGCGGATGACTTTGGTCTGTTATTCAATCGACTGACGCATCGTCCTTTCTTCTTGAATTTATTAATGTTTGTTTTAAAAATTCGTGGTAATTGGAGTGATGGTACGATAAATTATACGAATGGTACGCGTGCATTACGAGATGGAGATGGATTTTTATGGCAGTTATTCTATGGTAGTAATAATAGCTTCTTCATTTATATCTCCCAGATGATATATGTAGTTATTTTATTTGGGATGGTATATTATATTTATAAGAGAAGAAAAGAATATATAACATCGTGTTTCTTATTCCAAATTATTATTTTTGGAGTATTTATGTTCCATTTAATTTGGGAAGCTAAACCACGTTATGTTTATGCATGGATGCCAATTATTTTTATCTTAGGAGCAAAAGGTCTAATATTGTTTGCTGAAAGATATGAAACAACGATTTTTGATAAATATAAGAAAAAATTATATATAGCATTTGCTATAGTATTCTCACTACAAATAGGAAGTGATAGCTTCTTACGACCATCATATTCAATGAATTTAGACTATGATTCTCGTGTTATCAATGGAATAAGTATTTATGCAACAGATAACTATCTTCGAGATGGAATTGTTCGTGTGAATAGGGATACAGAAGTGGAGCAAACATTTAAAGCTACACGCAGTTTTAACTATGTTAGAGGATACATATCATCTTATGATGAAAAAAATAATTCAAAATATAAAGTTGAAATTATAGATAAAAAAGATAATAAAGTAGTGCGTGAGCATGAGTTTATTTACAGAGAATTATATTGGGAAATACCGTTACAAACTTATACACTTCGCTGGTATTTTGATGATCTTCCAGCAGGAGATTATGGTGTTAAATTTTCACAAATAGAAAGTGACAACAATGGAAGTATCGTAATATCAAGTGTTCCTAACGAAATGATAGATATGTATACCGCAGGAAAGCTCTATATCAATGGAGCCGATCAAAATAGAAAAGATTTATCTCTGCAGATAGGCCATCGTTATCAAAAATTATGGTGGTATTAATATAAAGACAATAGGCGAAATGATAAAATAAAAATTTTAATTGTTAAAGGAGATAAAACTGTGATATAATAAACTCATACAGATAAGGAGGTATATAATTATGGTAAATATTTATGATAAAGCAAATGAATTTGAAAGAGCATTAAGGGAAAGTGATGAATATAAAGCTTCAGTAGTAGCCTCAGAAGGGCTTTATTCAGATGAAGAAGCTAATTCATTGTATACAGAATTTGTAGGTAAACAAAAAGAATTAATCGAAAGTTCTCAAACAGGAGCACAACCAACAGAAGAAGAATTAAAAGTATTTGAAGAAATTCAACAAAAATTAATGGAGAATGCAAAATTCTTAGAATTTGTACATGCTCAACAAAAATTACAATTTTTAATTGAAGACTTAAATAAGATAATGTATAAACCATTAGATGAACTTTTTGAAAAGTACGGAAATAAATAATAGTAAAGCCTAGATAGTGTAAAATCTATCTAGGCTTTATTTATATACATTTAATATTTTATTTAGTCTTATTTTTTTCTATATAATCTATTAATTCAATAGTAAGATCATATTTTGTAAATGGAGTTATTAAATAAATTCCATTGAAGTGTTTTAATGCGACATCAAGTAGTTTTTTACTTTCTTCTAAAGCTACTTTTTGACAAAGTGCTTTATCATCCTTTACCTTTTCTAATTTGGCTAAAAAATCTTCTGACAATTTGATTCCTGGGACTTCATTATGTAGGAAGATAGCATTATTATAACTAGTAATAGGCATAATTCCTAAGAAGAACGGTGTATCAGGATAATCAGCGACAAACTCTGCTAATTGTACAATTTTATCTGATTCAAAAACAGGCTGAGTAATAAAGTAATCAGCACCGGACTTAATTTTTTTCTCAACTAATCGTTTTGTTTTTGATAAATCTCGAACATTTGGATTATATGCCGCAGCAACTGTAAAGTTGGTAACTTTCTTAAGTGATGCACCATTGTATCCAAGTCCATCATTAAGTTGCTTAATAAAGGGTATTAATTTAAGGCTAGTTACATCATATACGCTAGTAGCACCAGGAAAATCTCCTAACTTACTTGGATCACCTGTAATGGCAAGTATATTATTGATACCAAGAAGATCAAATCCCATAAGTCGAGACTGTAAGCCGATAAGGTTATGATCTCGACACGTCAAATGTAGCAAGGTAGGTGTAGTAATATGCTCTTTTAATAAAGCAGCTGTAGCTAAATTACAAATTCTAGTACTTGCTAAAGAATTATCTGCCAAAGTTATAGCTTCAATATTTTTCTTATCTATAGCTTTTGCCCCCTCAATAAATTTATCTATATTTAGATGCTTTGGTGGATCTAATTCGGCAATTATCGTGACTTGTTTTTTTGCTTTATCTACAATTGTAGGATTATTATTTGCTACTCGAATAAGCTCTTCTTCTGCAGGAAGAGGGGTAATTATTTTTCTTCTTATCGGTTTTAGATTTTTAATACCTCGTTTTATCGCGCGGATATGCTCAGGGGTAGTACCACAACAACCACCAATTAATCTGACACCTTCTTCAATTAATAGCTTAGCACTTTGTTCAAAGTATGCAGAATTTTTTCTAAAACGATATTCGTTACCATGTGTAGTTTGGGTTAATTGCAATAAACTGGCGTTAGGATAAGCTGATAAATAACTTTGAGCAAACAAAGGAACTTGTTTTAGACTCTTTATCATATGATATGGACCCAAATGGCAGTTTAGTCCAACCACGTCAGCACCTAAATTAACAAGAGTACTTAAGGCATCTGTTACTTTTTCACCATTTTGAGTAATACCTGCTTCTAATAATGAAATATTAGTGATAATTGGTAGGTTAGTTAGCTTTCTTGCTTCAGTTAATACTGCACGAATTTCTTCTTGGTCATAATATGTTTCAAACAATAATGCATCGATTTTATCGGTTGATAGAAGTACTTTTACTTGATCAAGTGTTTCCTTGACAATAGTTTCTAGCGTTAGCTCGCATTCGCGAAGACCACGAATTGCACCGATAGTACCGAAAACAATAGTATTTTCTCCTGCAGCCTTACGTGCTATTTCAGCAGCTTTAATATTAATTTCTTTAAATTTATCTTCATAACCATAAGTTTTTAATTGACATTTTTTGGCAGCATAGGTATTCGTTTGAATAATATCAGCCCCTGCTTCAATATAAGCTCTATGAATTTTCTCTACAGAATCTAGATTAGAAATATTATTATATTCATGACAACTTTCTAAGCCGTTACCATAGAGAGCTGTACCCATAGCTCCGTCAGCTACGAGTACATCTTTTTCTAATCTCTCTAATAAGTTTCTCATATAAACCTCCTATTTAGCGGAAAGTTCATTTCTTATTTCTTTAGTTACCTCAACTAAAACTTCTAATGCTTCAATTGTTTCTTTTTCTGCACGAGTTTTTAATCCACAGTCAGGATTAATCCAAAACTGTTCTTTAGATAGTTTTTGAAGAGGACGTAAGATATTAGTACGAACTTCCTCTTTAGTCGGTACACGAGGTGAGTGAATATCATAAACTCCAAGACCTATTCCTAAAGGATAAATTGCTGTTTCGAATGCAGAGATTAATTCTCCATGACTTCTACTAGTTTCGATAGAAATGACATCAGCATCTAAAGCTCGTATAGAATCGATTATTTCATCGAAGTTAGAATAACACATATGTGTATGGATTTGTGTCTCATCTTTTACTGATGAAGTAGCTAAACGGAATGAAAATACTGCTTCTTCAAGATATTGTTCTTTTTTACTATCTCTTAGAGGTAATCCCTCACGAATAGCAGGTTCATCAACTTGGATAATTGAAATTCCAGCTTTTTCTAGAAGATCAATTTCATTTTTAAGAGCAATAGCTATTTGATTGAAAATTTCTGCTTTAGAAATATCAGTTCTTTCAAATGACCAGTTTAGTATCGTAACTGGTCCAGTTAACATACCTTTTACAGGACGATTAGTTAAACTTTGAGCATAGGCAGTTTCTTTAACAGTTACAGCCTCAACATGTTTAACATCTCCATAAATGATTGGTGGTTTTACTCCACGAGAACCATATGATTGAACCCAACCAAATTTAGTAGAGGCAAATCCTGCAAAACGTTGACCAAAGAACTCAACCATATCTGTACGTTCAAATTCACCATGAACTAACACGTCAATATCAAGATCTTCTTGAATTTTTATCCAACGTGCAATTTCATCCTCAATGAATTTTTCATACTCTTCATTAGATAATTCACCTTTTCTCCATAATGCACGTTTCAGACGGACTTGCTTAGATTGAGGAAATGATCCTATAGTAGTTGTTGGTAGTAATGGTAGGTTAAATTTTTTATTTTGAACTTCACGACGAACTTTATAATCAGATGGACGGGTAGAAAGTACATTTTCGCTAGATTCTAATTCAAGATTTCTGAAATCAGCTGCTTGTAACTTGTTAAAATCATTAACATGTTTCTCATAGGCTGCCTCTTCTTTACCATCTAATTTATTAGCAAGCAAGTTAAGTTCTACTAGTTTTTGATCAGCAAAGGCTAAACCATTTAGTAAAGTTTCTTCTAATTCTGTTTCATTTTTTGTTGTAACTGGAACATGCAGAAGTGAACAAGAAGGTTGGATTACTAATTCAGCAACATTTGATTTAAGCTCTTCTAATAATGCAGAACTATCTACGAAGTCATTACTCCAAACATTACGTCCATCAACAACCCCAGCAAAAACTTCTTTGTCTTTGAATAACCCAGCTTTTATATTAGCTAAATTTTCTTCTCTACCGTGAACAAAATCTAATCCAAATGCAACAGGTAAATCTACAAGTTCTTTAGCTTCAACTAGAGCTTCAAAATAAGTTTGGAAGATAAATTTAGCATTTACTTCATTATTGAAATGATTATAAACTTTATGAGCTAGCTCTATGTAGTTTTTTCCTTCATCAGTAACGAAAATTGGTTCATCTACTTGAATATAAGTAGCCCCAGCATCAGCTAATTCTTTGAACACTTGTGTATAAAGTGGAACTAACTTATCTACAGCTTTTTCAAACGCTTCTTTATCTAATCCACTTGACAGAGCAACATATGTAATAGGTCCAGTAATAACCGGCTTTGCTTTATCTCCTATGATTTCTTTTGCTTCTTTGTATAAATCAAGAAGACGAGTATTATTTAATTTAGGGTTAACGTCTTTCCATTCCGGTACGATATAGTGATAATTTGTATTAAACCATTTTTTCAATGCAGATGCAACATTATCTTTGTTACCACGAGCGATATCAAAGAACAAGTCTACATCGACTTCTCTTCCTTCAAAACGTTTTGGAATAACGTTAAATTGAAATGATAAATCTAAAATATGATCATATAGTGAAAAATCACCAACTGGAATTAAATCTAAACCTGCATCAAATTGTTTTTTGATAAATTCGCGACGTAACTTTCCAACTTCCTCAAATAGTTCATTTTGGCGAACATTACGAGTCCAATATCCTTCTATCAATTTTTTCCATTCTCTTTTTTCTCCTAAACGTGGATAACCTAAACTTGAAATTTTTGTCATTAAACTTTCCTCCTGAAATTTAAAAATTTTGTATATGTTATAGAATTATAAAAATAAAAACGCCCTTAAACAATAATCTAATATTGCCTAAGGACGTGCGTTTTATACGTGGTACCACCTTATTTTATGGAACAGTCTAAAATTATTTAACTCTTTCCACCTCATTAAAATTTTAACGCTGTTTTGTGCGTAATTATCTAACTATCGCTCGATAATTAAAACTCAAAGACCATATTCAAAAAAATTCATTAATCTCTTTTCAGCAACTGAGACTCTCTGGTGTAAATCCTTTTTTCTACTCATCTTTTCATAGTTATTATATTAATTTGTATAAAATATTTTTTATTCAGTCTTAAATACGACAAAAGGGTAGTAACACAAGGGACGAAATGACCGTGTTACCACCCAATTTTATAATCTTAAATAAACTTTAATTTTACCTCTACGATTGTTAACGGTAATCAACCGAAACTAACTCATTACTACGCATTAGTTTAGCTCCGTGACCATTTACAATATACTCAAATCCTTTTTTTCACCAACCAAAAGGTCTCTAACAATTAAGTAATATTGCTCTTCACTTCATCGCTTTTAAAACTGTTAAAGGAATATTAACATAAGATTTTTTCTTTGTCAATACTTTTTAGTAAAAAATTAAAAACTTTTTTCGGAATTGTCAGAAATCTAAGGTGAACCATATATATTAGTATATTTTTAAAATAATAATTTTATAATGTCTATTTAAGAAATATTTAAATATTTACTAATAGTTAGTTAATATCTATAAGGTATACTGTATTCATCAAACAAAAAGATTTGGTAATAAAGTATTAATAAGAGGAGAAAAATACAAATGAAAAATAACTTTATGAAATCAGAAAATTTTACAAAATGGGCAATAAGAAAAGTTAGTGTTGGAGTAGTATCAGCAGCTATTGCAAGTGGTATTTTTGTAATTGTAGGAGGTGGAGAAGCTCACGCAAGTGATTTACAAGATAAAGCTTCTGTAGTTCAAAATGTAGAAAATAAACAAATTGATACAGCTGTTGAATCTAAAGCACCTGAAAATAAAACAAATACTGTGGAAAAAGTAATAACACCTATTGAAAAACAAACAGTTGAAGTGAAAACTGATGTTACGGCTGAGAAACAACCTGAAGTAAAATCAGAACCAAGTGTTGAGGCTAAAGAATCTGACGCGAGCAATTTATTAAAATTTGCTAAAGATGTAGCGGAACCACAAACAACTCCAGTTGAAGTTAAAAAAGCTGTAATGGATAATACGAAAGATGAAGTTAATGTACCAGCTAAATACTTAGATAAAGCAAACTTCCCAGGACCATTCACAGCAGGAGTAAACCAAGTAATTCCTTATGAATTCTTCGGTGGAGATGGAATGTTAACAAGATTAATCTTAAAATCATCAGACAAAGCACCATGGTCAGATAATGGATCAGCGAAAAATCCAGCATTATTACCATTAGAAAGACTAGGAAAAGGATTATACTTCTATGAAGTAGACCTAGAAGGAACAAAAGGAAAATCAGATAAAGAATTACTAGATTTATTAAAAGCTAATGGAACACAAAGCTACAAAGCAACAATCAAAGTATACGGTGAAAAAGACGGGAAAGCGGATCTAACAAACGTAGTAGCGACAAAAGAAGTGACTATAAATCTACATAAAGAAACTAAGCAAATGGATACGAAGCCAGGTGAAGATATGATGCCAGAAAATATGACTATGGATTCTCATATGGATAAAGATATTACGCAAAATAATATGACTATGAATACTCATATGAGTAATGGAATGATGAAAAAAGGTATGCTACCAAAAACAAGTGCGGCACCTGAAGGAACAATGAGTTCAACAAATTCATCAAATACTGGAATACTAGGATTAATCATTGCAAGCTTCTTAGGTCTATTAGGATTCAGAAGAAAAAATAATTAATAAATAAAATAAACTTGTAGATTTTATCGAAATAGTGCTATACTTTTATTGTATAGTACTATTTTGATAAGAGGAGTTAAATATGGTTAATAAAATTTTATTAGTAGATGATGAAATAGAAATAACGGAGATAAATAAACGATATTTAGAGCAAGGTGGATATGATGTTGATATCGCTAATGATGGTAAAGAAGCTTTAGAGAAATACAAGAAAAATAAATATTCTTTAATAATTACAGATATAATGATGCCAAATATGGATGGCTATGATTTAATCAGCGAAGTACAGTATTTAGATGAGGAACAACCATTTTTATTCATAACAGCGAAAACAACAGAGCCAGATAAAATCTACGCTTTAAGTTTGGGAGCAGATGATTATATAGTAAAACCATTTAGTCCAAGAGAATTAGTTTTAAGAGTTAAAAATATACTACGTAGAATTGAAAAAAATAGTAGTGAAAATATTTTAACTCTAGGTGATTTAGAAATTAACTATAGTAGTAGAATTGCTATGGTAAATGATAGACAATTAGAACTAACCGTGAAATCTTTTGAATTATTATGGTTACTGGCTAATAATCCGGATCGTGTTTTTTCTAAAACAGAATTGTATGAAAAAATTTGGCAAGATGAATATGTAGAAGATGCAAACACGTTAAATGTGCATATACACTCTTTAAGAAGAATTTTAACGAAATATTCGACAAAAAAAACACCAAGTGTAAAAACTGTGTGGGGTCTAGGATACAAAATGGAAAAACAAGTTTAAAAATGGAAAGGAAATATAGTATGAAATTAAGAGATTATATTATTGTTGGATATATTTTATCATTTTTAATAACTATTATGGCTGTTTTTTGGGCTTCAAATTTAATGTTAATTGAAAAAAAAGATACATATTTTATAGTTGTGATTACAATAATTGCGGGGCTAATTGGAGCTACAATTAGTATTATATTATTAAAAGGTGTATTTAAGTCATTACGTGTTCTAAAGAGACAAACGATTAGTATAAGTGAGAAAAATTTTGATATTAGTAATACTGTAGAAGGTCCTACTGAGTTTAGAGAATTATCGTTATCATTCAATGAAATGGCAAAACATTTAAAAGAAAGTTTTGAATCATTGGAAGAAAGTGAAAAAGAAAAATCCCTTATGATAGCCCAATTATCACATGATATTAAAACTCCTATAACTTCAATTCAATCAACGGCAGAAGGAATGTTAGACGGAATAATAAAAGGAGAAGAATATAAATATTATCTAGAAACAATTTGTCGTCAAACAACAAGATTGAATAAACTTGTTGAAGAATTAAATTATTTAACTTTAAGTGTAAAAGATACTAGTGAAGATGATAAAAATAAAACAATATTTTTAGACAAATTATTGATTGACTGTATGTCAGAGTTTAAGTTGCGAGCAGAAAAGGAAAATAGAGATATTTTTATTAAAGTTATTCCTGAGAATGCTAAAATAGTAAGTAATTACAATAAAATACAAAGAATTATCGTGAATTTGATAGGGAATGCATTTAAATATTCACCAAGTGGTACAAAAATAGAAATAGTTGCTGAAATACAAAATCAAGAATTATCTATTTCTATAATTGATGAAGGTTGTGGTATAAAAGAAGAAGAGATTGATAATATTTTTAAAAGATTATATCGTGTTGAAGCATCAAGAAATATGAAAACTGGTGGTTATGGATTAGGTTTGGCAATAGCGAAACAGTTAGCCTTACAGATAAATGGAGACATATTAGTAGAAAGTGAGTATGGAAAGGGTAGTAAATTTACTTTGAAAATTAATTGTTAATATACCGAGTATATAATAATGTATTTTAATTGATTTGATTTTTTGGAAATAACAAGAGAAATTAGATTTTCAGGATTTTCAAAGTTTTGACAAAATAAATTATTCAAGGTATAATTAAAAAAAATTTACTGAGGAAAATAAATATGGCAAATTCAAAGTATATTACACGTCTTAAGCGCTCAGAAGGGCAACTAAGAGGGATTCAAAAAATGATAGAAGAAGAGAGAGATTGTATTGATATAATAACTCAATTAAGTGCAGTTCGTTCAAGCGTTGATCGTGTTATTGAGTTACTAATAACAGAGAATCTTATGGAATGTATTAATAATCCTTTAGAAAATTCCTTTGAACAGAAAGAAAAAATAGAAAAAGCTATAAAATATATAGTAAAGAGCAAATAGTTTAAAGAAATAATAAAAAGCCTTGTTCCTAACTAATCTTAGGAACAAGTTTTTTTGATGACGTATTAATTTTGTATTACAGAGAATTTCAATATAGTAAAATTTGGTTGTTTTTATTGTTTAATATTTTATTTTTTTTCTCCAGGCCAATTATTCATACCACCTTCGATATTTATTATATCGAATCCTTGAGCCTCTAGAAAATCATATGCCCTAGCTGAACGTCCACCTGCTTGACATATTACATAGTATTTTTGATTTTTATCTAATTTAGTGAAATCTATACCAAGACTACTCAAAGGAAAATTTTTAGCAGAAGGAATATGCCCTGCTTCATACTCGTGATTTTCTCTTACATCAAGAATTATAAGTTCCTCATTATTATACTTTTCATAAAAATCTTGCATTGAAATATTATTTTTCATGATTTTTTCCTTTCAATATTAGTAATTTTAGACTGTTTTGCCTCTCCATGCATGCATTCCGCCTTGGATATTAACAACATCGTAGCCTTTCTTTTTTAGCTTTTTTGCTGCAAGTTTGCTTCTAGCTCCAGAGTGACAAATAACATATACTTTTTTATCAGTTATTGGAGTAAATTGACCAATCTCATTAAGTGGAACATTTTTTGCATTTTTTATATGACCTCTTCGAAATTCACCAGGTGTTCTTACATCTATTAATTGAATATTTTCTTTAAGTTTTTGTTCTAGTTCGGTAGTAGGAATACTATCTACTTTTGTAAATAAGAAAAACATTATTATACCTCCCAATATACCATTATGGGGTATATTAAACCATGAAATAAAAGATTTGTCAAAGAAATTGATTTAATTTTATATAGTAAGATTAATAAGTTAATAATAATATACAATTTATATAAAAATGAAAGTAATTTATTATAAATTAAAAATTTTATAAAGATAATAAGATGAAAAATGAAAATTATTGATGAAAATAAATTTTCAAATATTTGGGTGTTATATACTTGATAAAGATGAAAAATAGGAGAATAATGGAAGAGGAAATGACTTTCATTGTTTTTCTAGCAGTAGTGAAATGATGAGGTTGGAATGATATGTAGTTGAAATATACAAAGGTCAATCTGACTATCATTAGACCTAAAACAATAACTAATGAAATTATGAATCCATATACAATATCAATCTCTCTATTGTTAAACATAGTATGATATATCTCAGGGAGTAAATATCCTAAAAAGGTAAATACGAAACCATTTAGTACATAACTCGTAATTTGTTGAGTACTGTCTATAGTTACTGCAGCATCACTACTTACAACAGTAAGTAAGTGAAGTTTTCTTTGGTAGTTGTAAACTAGAGCTGTAATTACGACAGCTACGATACCAGAGACACCAATATGTTCTGCAAGATAGAATACTATAACTGGTGTTATTAATTGAAAAATAACTAAAATATTAAATTCGTCAGCAAATTTTGTTGAGAATATAAACTTAATATAAGAGAAGGCTATCCCAATAATAAGTCCAAAGATTGCTCCACCTCCTGCAACTACTAAAAATTTATAACTAGCGTTCGTGACAGAAAATGTGTTAGTAAGAACTGCTGCTAGAGCTATATTAAATGATACAAGCCCAGAAGCATCATTAAGAAGAGATTCACCTTCTAATATAGCCATAAGTCCTTTAGGTAATTTCATTCCTTTAGTTATTGATTTAACAGCAACAGCATCTGTAGGTGATAAGATAGCAGCTAAAACAAAACATGCTGCCCATGGAATCATTGGAAGCAATAAATGAATTATGCTACCGACAACAATTACCATCACAAGAACTAAAAATATTGCCATATATATAATTGGTCGTTTGTCAGATATTCTTTAAGGACGAGTTGAACCCGTCAGTAAATAATAAGGGAGCGATAACTAACATCATAAACATTTCTGATTCAAACTCAAAATGAAGTGGGAGGTTAGGAATAAATGTTACCGCAGCACCAAGTATTATTTGGAATAAGGCTGCGGGAATACGTGGAAAAAGATTATTTAAAAATGAACCAAGTATTACAATTATGACAAATATACCTAGGGTAGTTAGTAATTCCATAAAAAACTCCTTTGTGATTATTTTATTATTATTATTTGTACCAATGTATTTTACAATTATTTAATATTAAAATCAACGATTATACAATTTTAATGAAGTTACTAATGAATATTGTAAAACATTAATTTTGATAGTTTTAGAAGAGGTGTTATTTGTTATTTTTTAGAGGTTAAGTAATAGCTTCAGTACACGTCAATAGATGTCAAAATATTGATTTTAATTGATTTTTGATTTTTTGAAACTCATTACATCGCACTATAAATCAATAAAAACTCTACCTTTTTTAGATAAATATATCAGTTGGATATTGAAGTTAAGTCCTGCTATCATTTCGATGGCAGGGCTTTTTAATA
>ERZ773100.70-NODE-70-length-66260-cov-6.205468_pt1 | contig 66260 bp, 66 predicted proteins | sample MGYA00511119_ERZ773100 | MGnify/ENA primary metagenome ERZ773100 (study PRJEB29015, sample SAMEA2738000) | human oral metagenome | biome: human oral; feature: human-associated habitat; material: dental | place: China | collected 2111 ...
GAAATCGTGAATTACGCATCGAGGTTAATTATTCGTGCAACAAGTTGCACGCTACAAGGGGTTAAATAATCGTCCTATATGTTGAGTTTCGGTTGTCAGCCTTGTTCATTATATAGCGAGGATTTTTTTTCTGTTCATCGCTTAAGCTATTTAGCTCCATACGCATAGTGTATGGTTTTTATAGCCAGGCTTTGGCTGGCTATAATAAAAAGTGCGGTCAGTTTTTTTACGTTTACTTTCTGATATATATCAACGGATAACGGCTTATTACTTGAGCAAATTTTGCTCGACTCTATAATCTTAACGTAAACCTCGTTAAATAAAGGATAATGGATATGGTTAAATAAGCCTGATAAAGAAGAAAAATCAATTTAGTCTTTTTTGTGTAATAGCATATAATTCATCTCCATCTTATTTTTAATTTAAGAGGTTGTTCAAATGCAAAAATGGTTTAAACAGAGTTTAGGTTTGGTGTGTCTTTCGTCTTTATTTTTTAGCCAACAGGCGGCGGCAGAAGGGCGTTTGACTGTGTATTGCACGGTGCAAAATGCCTTGTGTGAAAAAGTGACGACGCAGTTCGGGGAAAAGTATGATGTGAAAACTGAATTCGTACATGGCGGCACGGAAACCATTTTGGGCAAGATCAAAGCGGAGAAAGACAATCCGCAGGCAGATTTTTGGTATGGTGGTACGATTGAGCCGCATTTCCAAGCGGGCGAGTTGGGTTTGTTAGAAGCCTACCGTTCGCCAAAACAAGCGGAAATTTTACCGCAGTTTAAGTCGCTTATGACGCAAAAAGGTGATTTCACGTCTGCTGTCTATATGTTGGTGTTGGGCTTTGGTGTGAATACACAAAAATTGGCACAACTTGGTTTGCCCGCGCCACAAAGCTGGGAAGATTTGCTCAAACCGGAATATAAAGGTGAAATTCAACTGCCGGATCCGCGCGCTTCCGGCACAACTTATACGATCATGGCAACCTTAATTCAACTTTGGGGTGAAGATAAGGCCTTTGATTATTTGAAAAAGCTCAATGAAAACGTCTCACAATATGTAAAAAGTAATTTGGTGACGGCGAATTTATCCCGTGGTGAAAGTGCGGTGAGTGTCGGTTTTGTGCATGCGTATGCCACCGAAAAGGAAAAAGGCGCGCCGGTGGAAACGGTGATTCCACAAGGTAAAACCGGTTATGCGTTGGGTGGTGCGAGTATTATTAAAGGCGCACGCAACCTCGATAACGCCAAACTTTTTATGGATTTTGTGTTGTCGAAAGAGGTGCAGGAAATGCCATGGCGTGAATTTGGCTTATATCAAATCCCAACGAATGCCAATGCGGAATCTTCACCAAAATCCGTTGACCCGAAAAAATTAGATTTTGTTGAATTTGATTTTGTGAAATTCGGTTCTAAAGATGAAGGCAAGCGATTAATTAATAAGTGGCTGGCTGACATCAAATTATCGAAATAACCCTACCTATGCTCGGCGCCATGTGCTGTGCCGAGCAAGATCTTATGCTGACGTATCCATGCTAAAACACCGATTCCATCAACCTATCACTTGGATTTTGCTTGCTTTTCTGGCATTTGCTTGTTTGCCGGTGCGCGCCTTGGATTATGGCATTTTCGGGGCGACTGCGAAAGAATATTTCGCCGCGATGGGATGGGCTCAGGTCAATATCAGTTGGCTGTGGTTTGGCGCATTATGGATTTTCCCCTTGTTTCAGCAATTCTCTGCTTCTCGTCGCTCGGCAAAAATAACCGTTATTTTGACCGCACTTTTAGTCGCGTTCATTTGGTGCTCTGCGGAGGCTAATGCTTTCCGTTTCGGCTATGCGGTGGTTTTCCTGTTTATTGCCATCGGCGCCATATTCGTGGATGCCTTAGCGCGTTTAGGTTTTTTGCGTGGAGATCGTTTTTTATTGGCGGCCGCCACAGGGCTTACTGTGTTGGTGATCGGCTTTATTTTTTATCCGATAAGCGCATTATTTACGATCTTTTTTACCGGCGAATCCGGTAAGTTTGGCAGTGTTTTTACGTTATTAAATCATCTCGGCTTGTGGAAAGTCATTGGTAATTCCTTGGCGGTATCCTCTGCCGTTGGTTTGTGTTCTGTTGCCTTTGCCCTTGTTTTGGCGTTGTACACCACAAGAATTGCCAAACGCAGTTTGTTTATCAGTAAGATCTTTTCCTTATTGCCGATGGTGACACCGCCTTTTGTGGTAAGTTTAGGCGTGATGTTGATGTTTGGGCGCTCAGGCTATGTCACTCAATTTCTTGGGCAACATTTGGGTGTGAGTCCGAATTGGCTTTATGGTTTTAACGGTATTCTGATTTCCCATACTTTGGCACTCACGCCAATGGCCTTTATGTTGTTGGAAGGGGCATTAAAAAACCTTTCGCCGAAATTGGAAGAAGCTGCCGTCATGCTCGGTGCAAATCGTTGGCAGAGTTTCCGTTTTATCGTGCTGCCTTTATTAAAACCGGCATTAGCCAATGCTTTTTTAATTGTCATGGTGCAATCCTTGGCGGATTTCAGCTCACCTTTTGTGTTAGGTGGCAATTTTGATGTGTTGGCAACGCAAATTTATTTTTACATTGTGGGGGCGCAAAATGATTATTTCTCCGCAAGTGCCTTGGGGATTATTTTATTAAGCATTTCCCTCGGGATTTTCTGGCTACAATATCATTTTATCGGGCGGAAAAATTACGTTACGCTCTCGGGCAAAGGGTTTGAAGGTCGAAGCACGCCTTTATCTTTCGGTTTAAAAATTACTGTTGTGAGCATTTTTGCTGCCTGGGTTGGTTTCAATGCGTTATTGTATGGCAGTATTTTTTACGGCAGCGTGATGCAGAACTGGGGTGTTAATCACACCTTTACTTTACAACATTACATCACGTTATTCGGGCAAGGCTGGAAGAACGGCGCCATTCCGTCTTTATTGCAAACCGTCTTGTTCGCCGTGATCGCCGCCCCTTTTACGGCAGTGAGTGGTTTTTTGTTGGCTTATTTCTTTTCTCGTCATCGTTTCTTCGGACAAAAACACATTGAATTTCTCACGCTACTCAGTTTTGCGGTGCCGGGAACGGTTGCCGGGGTGTCTTACATCCTTGCGTTCAATAATGTCCCGCTCTATTTAACCGGCACCGGGGCGATCATTGTGCTTTCGATGGTGACGCGCAATATGCCCATTGGTTTACGTGCCGCATTAGTGAATTTTAAACAACTGGATCCGGCATTAGATGAAGCGGCCTATTCTTTAAAAGCCAGCGCTTTTCAAACCTTGCGTTTTATTACCTTGCCTTTATTAAAGCCCGCTTTATTGTCAGCTTTGGTGACCAGTTTTGTGCGTGCGATGACGACCATTAGCGCGATTATTTTCTTAGTTACACCAAGCACTCGCGTGGCAACTTCGTTTATTTTAAATCGGGTGGAAGACGGCGATTACGGCTTAGCCGTGGCCTATGGCGCCAGTTTAATTGTGATTATGATGCTGGTTATCGGCTTATTTGGTCGATGGGTCGGTGAGACAAAATTAGGACGATAACATGACACAACATATTGAATTAAAACAGGTTTATAAAGCTTTTGGCGCAACGAAAGTATTGCAAGATTTCAATCTTACCTTTGAAAAAGGTAAATTTACGACTTTATTGGGCGCCTCAGGTTGTGGCAAAACCACCATTCTGCGTCTGATTGCCGGATTGGAAGATCTCGATCAAGGGCAAATTTTATGTGATGGAAAGGACATCAGCCGTCTGCCACCACAACAACGAGGTGTCGGCATTGTGTTTCAATCCTACGCGCTTTTCCCTCATTTAACGGTGGGGGAAAATGTAGCATTTGGTTTAAAAATGCAGGAAAGTCCTTCCTCAGATATCACAGAAAAAGTCAGTCAAGCATTAAAAATGGTGGAACTTGAAGGGTTTGAACATCGCCGTATCGAACAACTTTCCGGTGGACAACAACAACGTGTCGCCTTGGCGCGGGCGTTGGTCATTGCACCACAAATTTTATTATTTGATGAGCCGTTAAGTAATTTGGATACCCATTTGCGTCGTACGATGCGTGAGATGATTCGCCATTTACAACAAAAACTCGGTATTACGGTGCTTTATGTGACTCACGATCAAACGGAAGCCTTTGCCGTTTCCGATGCCGTGGTTGTCATTAATCAAGGCAACGTTGAGCAAATCGGCTCGCCGAATACGCTCTATCATCATCCGACATCCCATTTTACGGCAAACTTCATGGGCGAAGCGTCTTTCTTTCCGGTAAGCGTAAAAAATGGAAACTATGTTCTGGCAGAAAATGCGTTGTCGATTAAATCAGATGTGCCACCGCCGGAGGGAAACTATGTGCTCGGTATTCGCCCGGAAGGCGTGTTATTGGCACTCACCGGCGAACCTGCGGAACGTTGTGATGTGCAATCGGCGATGTCTATGGGAAATTATTGGGAGATTCAGGTGCAATGGCATGGTTTGCCATTATTGGTGCATTTAAACCCGAATGATTACATACCAAATCAGCCTGAGTATTTTGTTAAGTTACGTCCGATTGGTTGGTTTGTGTTAGCGGAGGAGAACTTTTAATGCCATAAAAAAAGGCGTTAAAATCCACCGCACTTTAAATGTTCCAGTCACAAAAAAAGATACCTAAGTGCGGTATCTTTTTTCAATATTTTTTAATCTGATGATCGAGCCACTATTTCACAATACGTAAGTGAGATGTGGATTTCTCCGCCTTTTTCGGTTTATCCGTTTTATCGACAGCCTTCTCAAATCCAATAGGCTGTTCTTCTGTTTGCTCCGGATGATCATCATAAGCTTCTTCCGGCTCAAACATCACGCCATCGCCATTCTCACGCGCATAAATTGCCAATGCCGCTCCCATTGGAATGTAAATATCCTGCGGCACGCCACGAAAACGAGCACTGAATTGAATAAAATCATTGGTTAACTGTAAATTTCCGGTGGCATTGGCAGACAAATTCAACACAATTTGTCCATCTTTGACATACTCTACCGGCACTTTCACGCCCCAATAAGTGGCATCAACCACCAAATACGGTGTGAAATCATTATCAACTAACCAATCGTAATAAGCTCTTAATAAATAAGGACGTTTCGGGGATGATTTATATTCCATTTAGCCGCCTATTATTTTTCATCCATTAAGTTTTTCGGCGCTAATTCGCCTACGGATTGCAAGAAAGAATCACGCGTAAATACACGGGACATATAGCTTTTCACAGCCTTGCTACCGGCACCGCTAAATTCCACACCCAATTCTTGCATACGCCACAATAATGGCGCGACATAACAATCGATAAGACTAAATTCATCGTTCATAAAATAGGTATTTTGACTAAAGATCGGTGCAATCGCCAAAATTTCTTCTTTTAATTGTTTTAACGCATTTGCACGTTCAGTTTCGGATGCGGTATTTTGCGCAGTTTCCAATGTTGGATACCAATCTTGCTCAATACGTAACATCAGCAAGCGGCTTTTTCCGCGAGCCACCGGATAAACCGGCATTAATGGCGGATGCGGGAAACGCTCGTCTAAATATTCCATAATGATGCGAGAATTAAACAGCACTAAATCACGATCAACTAGCGTAGGCACAGTACCGTACGGATTGAGTTCCATTAAATCTTCTGATAATGCTTGCGGATCTACAATTTCCGTTTCATAAGCGACGCCTTTCTCAGCCAACACAATACGCACTTGGTGACAATAAATATCGGTTTTATTTGAAAATAGCGTCATTACAGAACGTTTATTTGCAGAACTTGTCATCTATTCCTCCGACGACTCAAAAATAAGAAAAATATTCGGTTGGTCTCTTGCCATAGCAAGAAAAGCGGTCGTTTATTCTATCACAAAGCAAGTGGCTTTTTCCAAGAAAAAGCCGGATTTTAGCTTTATCGCCATAAAAAAATATCCGCTTCAGTAATGAAACGGATATTTTTAACGTTCTTTCTAAACGATAAGAAAGGATTATTTCCACTTATCGGCAGCCGCATAATCACTGTCGCGGCCTTCAATCCAACGCTCCCCTTTTTCGGTTTGTTCTTTTTTCCAAAAAGGCGCTTGGGTTTTCAAATAATCCATAATAAATTCATTGGCGTGATACGCATCGCCACGATGCGCAGACGCGGTTCCCACCAACACAATTTCATCACCGGTGTTCAATTCACCTACACGATGAATGATGGAAATCTTTTGTAAATCCCACCGCGCTTTTGCCTGTTGAGCAATATCCATCAAGGCTTTATGGGTCATCGCCGGGTAATGTTCCAAATACAAACGACTGACTTCATCCCCTAGGTTCATATCACGCACTTTGCCCACGAACATTACCGTAGCACCAACCGAATTTTCTTCGCTCAACCAACGATAAACGGCATTTTGGTCGAACGTCTGCTCTTGCACGGAAATTTGAATATCGTTCATTTAGCCCCCGGTCACCGGTGGGAAAAAGGCAATTTCATCACCATTTTTGACCGCACTTTCTAACGGCATTAAGGTTTGATTGATGGCCACCAAAAGTTTATCCGATTGCAATGCCAACGCCCATTTATCGCCTTTCGCCGCAAGGTGTTGACGTAATGCTTCTGCCGTGGCGAAATTTTCATTCACTTCAATGGCATCCAAACCGATTAATTCTCGCGTTTGGGCAAAAAATAAAACACGTAACATTATTTTTCCTCCGCAATAAAATGCCCGGATTTTCCACCGCTCTTTTCTAACAAACGTACCGTTTCAATCACCATGTCTTTTTGCACAGCTTTGCACATATCGTAAATGGTTAATGCAGCAACGCTTGCGGCAGTTAAGGCTTCCATCTCTACACCGGTTTTACCGCTCAATTTACACAGGCTTTCAATGCGTACTTGATGGGTTTCAGGAAGTGCGGTCAAACTCACTTCGACTTTTGAAAGTAAAAGCGGATGACACAGCGGAATCAGCTCCCAAGTGCGTTTTGCCGCTTGAATACCGGCAATTCGAGCGGTAGCAAACACATCGCCCTTGTGGTGTTGTCCGGAGAGGATCATTTGTAAGGTTTCCGGCGCCATACGAATATAGGCTTCAGCACGCGCCTCGCGAACCGTGTCGGCTTTGGCGGAAACATCCACCATATTTGCCTCGCCATTCGCATTAATGTGAGTCAATGTGGTCATGGTAATTTAAAAGTGCGGTTGGTTTTATGAATGTTTTCAGTCTCGGCGTAAATTAACCGCCGATACTGGCTAAATGATTACGCACACCGCTATCGCCGACATGCAGATAATGGTGTTCACGCTTACCTTGTAACGCTGAGAAAATTCTTGATTGCAAAAGCATTTGTTGCTCATCAGATTGTAACAAATCACGCAAATCAATGCCTTCTTCACCAAATAAGCAAAGATGCAATTTCCCTTTGGCAGAAACTCTCAAACGGTTACAGCTGGCGCAGAAATTTTTCTCATAAGGCATGATTAATCCGATTTCGCCCATATAATCCGGGTGACGGAAAACTTTTGCCGGGCCATCAGAACGATTTTTTATCTGCAACTGCCAGCCGTCTTGCAAAAGTTTCTGTTCTAAAATCTGTCCCGATAAATGATGTTTTTGGAAGAAAGAATTCATTTCACCGGTTTGCATCAACTCAATGAAACGCATTTGAATCGGCTTATTTTTAATCCATGCCAAGAAACCGGAAAAGTCTTTATCATTCAAATCTTTCATTAATACAGAATTGACCTTGACTTTTTGATAGCCACATTCAAAAGCGCGATCAATACCACGCATAATGTCATCAAACTTATCGACACCGGTAATACGCTGGAACATTCTTGCATCTAGGCTATCCACACTGACGTTAATAGACGTCACGCCGGCTTGTTTCCAAGCAGCGACATCTTTAAGCAACCGAAAACCGTTTGTGGTCAGTGCGATTTGTTTGATACCGTCAATGCCACGAATGCTTTCGACAATTGGCAGGAAGTCTTTACGTAAGGTCGGTTCGCCACCGGTAATACGGACTTTTTCCGTTCCCATCAGCGCAAAGCTACTGACCAAACGACGAATTTCGTCCAAGGTCAAAAAACTCGGCTTATTAGGTTCAGGCTGATAACCGTCAGGTAGGCAATAATTGCAACGGAAATTACACATATCGGTAATCGACAGTCGCAAATAGTAGTATTCACGCTGGAACGAATCAACGAGTTGAGCCGCGCCAACATTTTTGATTGGAATGGTTTGCATTTGACACCTTTCTAAAAACGGAGAGGATAAATCGTTTCCAACGTATCCCTGAATAATACCGACTTCGTATTATTGGCATTACCACCCTATTTTGTGTTCAACATATTGCGCGCAAAACGTAGGTGAGTAAGCTCGGAGTTACATGCGGTTAATAAATTTTGCAACATTGTAAAAGATTCACGAAAACAAAAGCAATCAATTAATTTGATCTAGGCTATAAATTCATAAAATTCTTTAAAATCAATTATGTATATATTTATATAGCGTTAATAAAACACCCTAAAACAGCGATTCTCATACCCAATAATAATTAGCGATCTGTACTCTCTTTCAAAGCAGGTTATAATTGCGCACGAAAAAATGTAAGGATGTAACATGGCAGATTTTAAAGGCTATCAACAACACGAAAATCTCAACCGAATCAAAAAAATTGTCGCAATTGGTGGCGGGCATGGATTAGGTCGCGTCATGTCTGCGCTGAGTTTTATGAAAGAACGACTCTCCGCGATTGTGACCACCACCGACAACGGTGGATCTACCGGACGAATTCGCATGGAACACGGCGGCATTGCCTGGGGTGACTTGCGTAACTGCTTAAATCAAATCATCACCGAACCCAGTACTGCCTCCGCATTATTTGAATATCGTTTTGGTGGTAACGGCGAATTAGCAGGACATAACCTCGGCAATCTCATGCTTAAAGCCTTAGAAGATATGCATATTCGCCCGACGGAAGCCGTGAATCTTATTCGCGATTTGTTGCATGTAAAATCCTTTATCTTCCCGATGTCAGAGCAACCTATTCATCTCGCTGCCGTATTAAACGGCGGCAGTAGTGTTGTCGGTGAAGTCAGCGTTGATAGCTTAACCGAACTCCCTAAATCCCTCTTTTTAGTGCCTTATGCCACAGCCACACCGGAGGCGATTCAAGCTTTACGGGACGCGGAAGTCATTTTATTCGGCCCCGGCAGTTTCCTCACCAGTATCATACCGCCGATTCTCTTACCGGAAATCGCCGAACAGCTTAGACAAAGCGAAGCCAAAAAGATCTTTATTGATAATTTAGGTGCGGAACTTGGCCCTGCCTCAAGCCTTTCACTCACCGATCGTATTCAATGGATCCATGAAATCATCGGTCAACCGATCATTGATGGTGCCATTGTGCCGACTGATACTCAACTCAATGAACAACTGAATTGCCGTATTATTGCCGGTCGCCTGAATGCCGATGACATCTCTTATCGTCATGATCGCACCCTCCTCTGCTCCGCTATTGATGAGTTATTAGGGATGTTGTTCAAACCGCAAGAAGATGACGTTATGCACGCACTTGCCGAAATGTAACCGCCCACGCAACAATGAAAATCCATTTATTACAACGCCAACAAATTATTGAGCACGATAATCGTCTTCCCTTACTGGCGCGGTTAGAACAGCTCGGCATTCAACACGAATATCAATGCCGCAGCGGTTATTGCGGCGCTTGTCGGGTTAAATTAAAAAAAGGACGGGTTTCCTACAAAGAGCCGCCCCTCGCCTTTTTGTTGGAGGATGAAATCTTGCTTTGTTGCTGCCACGTAGAAGAAGATTTAGAAATCGATTTATAAAATACCGCCAAAATCCATCGCACTTTTCAATTCTATCTTTGGAAGAATGTTCCCTCGCCTTTTTAAACGCACCGTGAACCGATTCCTTAACAAAAAATCGATTTCTCCTTGACTTTTAATTTTTGTACTAGTTTAATAGTGCAACTTGATTTTATGTTTTAAGGAAATGAGAATGTCATCTGCTTTTATTCAAACATTCACACAAAACGTTGCTTATCACAGTGACCCTACCGCTATTTTCGCCACCTTATGCGAAAACAAACCGAATACGCTACTGTTAGAATCTGCCGAAATTTCCAGCAAAAACAGTCTGAAAAGTTTATTACTCGTTAACGCGGCCATGAAAATTTCCTGTTTGGGACAAAGCGTCACTTTTCATGCGTTGACCGATAACGGTGCCGCAGTGTTACCATTAATTGCGCAAAAGCTCTCGGCACAGGTAAACGTAACATCCCAAACAAGCACCGAACTGCAAGTGGAATTCAAACCTGCCGGCAATAATGCGGACGAAGACAGCAAATTATTGGCACCAGGCATTTTCGATGGGTTGCGTTGTTTCACCGAACTTTATCAGACAAGTTCGTTACCGGTTTTTTTAGGCGGGTTATTCGCCTATGACTTGGTGGCAAATTTTATTCCGATGGAAAATATCACCTTGCAAGATGATGGTATTACCTGCCCTGATTATTGCTTTTATTTGGCGGAACAATTACTGGTGATCGACCATCAATTGCAACAAGCGGAATTACAAACCTTTTGTTTTGCACAAAATGCGTTGGCTACGTTGCAACAGAACGCCCAAGACATTGCCAAAAAACTCTTGGAAATTCGACCGCACTTGAGCCTCAAATCGGCTTCTACCGAGGTTGCCATTAATTTAGATGATGATAAATTCAAAAAAATTATTGAACGCCTGAAGCAACATATTTATTGCGGCGACGTGTTCCAAATTGTGCCGTCCCGTCGTTTCTCTCTTGAATGTCCGAACACGTTAGCGACTTATCGTCAGTTAAAACAAAACAACCCAAGCCCGTATATGTTCTTTATTCAAGACGAGGATTTCACTCTGTTCGGCGCTTCACCGGAAAGTGCCTTGAAATATTCGCAAACTACCCGTCAGTTGGAGATCTACCCGATTGCCGGTTCCCGCCCACGCGGTTTTGATGCTGACGGCAATATCGATCCCGAATTAGATTCCCGTTTGGAACTGGAATTGCGTTTGGATCATAAAGAACAAGCGGAACATTTGATGTTAGTAGATTTAGCCCGTAACGACATCGCCCGCGTGTGCGAAAGTAAAACCCGCCATGTAAAAGATTTAATGCAGGTGGATCGCTATTCGCACATTATGCACCTTGTTTCTCGCGTTGTAGGTAAACTTCGCCCTGAACTGGATGCGTTACACGCTTATCAAGCCTGCATGAACATGGGGACGCTAACCGGCGCACCGAAAATCAAAGCCATGCAGTTAATTTATCAGTTTGAACAACAAAAACGCCACAGTTACGGTGGCGCCGTAGGCTATTTACAATCTGATGGCAATTTTGACACCTGTATTGTGATTCGTTCTGCCTTCGTGCAAAACGGCATTGCCCATGTGCAAGCCGGTTGTGGCACGGTGTTAGATTCCGACCTCCAAATGGAAGCCGATGAAACCCGTCACAAAGCCCGTGCGGTCATCAACGCCATCGTACAAACCAATAAGAAAGCGAATCAATAGGAGTGACATCATGGCAACCATTTTATTTTTAGATAACTTTGATTCCTTTACATACAATTTAGTGGATCAATTTCGCGGATTGGGACATCAGGTTCACATTTACCGCAACGATTGCGATTTAGCGATTTTAGAAAAAAACGCCTTGGCGCAACCGGATACGATTCTTGCCCTCTCCCCCGGGCCGGGCACGCCGGATGAAGCGGGGAATATGATTCCGTTGATTACGCGATTAATCGGCAAAATACCGATGTTGGGCATTTGTTTGGGGCATCAAGCGTTAATCGAAGCCTTCGGCGGCAAAGTCGTTCATGCGGGTGAAATTTTGCACGGCAAAGTATCCAGAATTGAACACGACAATGAAGCCATGTTCAAAGGTTTGACCAACCCGATGCCGGTCGCGCGCTATCATTCCCTCATGGGAATTAATTTGCCCGATGAATTGATTCCGAACGCCTCTTATCATGGCATAAACATGGCAATTCGCCATCGCACTTTGCCGATTTGTAGCTTCCAATTTCATCCCGAATCTATTTTAACGGTACAAGGGGCACAGTTATTGGCGCAATCGGTAGAATGGTTGTTGAATCGGAATTAATATCCCGCTTCCCCTCTTTAGCAAAGAGAGGTTAGGGGAGATTTGGCAGTCGTCATAAAACAGAGTAAGTTAATAAATTTCATTTGATTTTTATTCAATAACAATATTTTTCCAATCTTCCCAGTTCCTCTTTTCTAAAGAGGGAGATTTTAAATAAAAAAGGACAAAACATGATCACAGTATATGGCTTAAAACGTACCCTCTCTCCGCGCAAATCTGCTGTAGCAGAGGTGATTTATAACTGCCTGGAACTTGGCTTAGATGTTGCCAAAGGCAAGCACGCGCTTCGTTTTATTTGTTTGGAAGACGACGATTTTTACTACCCGCATACCACAAACCGCACCGACAATTACATGGTCATTGAAATCAATTTAATGCAAGGTCGTTTAGAACAAACCAAAAAACGTTTAATCAAAATGTTGTTCAGCGAATTTGAATACAAACTAGGTATTAGCCCATTTGACGTGGAAATCACCATCAAAGAACAACCGGCGCATTGTTGGGGCTTCCGTGGTATGACCGGTGATGAAGCACGCGATTTGGATTACGATATTAATAAATAAGGACAAGTATGATGGAAAACCAAGCTCTATTAGAAAAACTTTATGGTGCACAAACCTTAACCGCCGCGGAAAGCGAAGCCTTATTTAATGCCATCATGTTGGGTGAATTAAGCAACGAACAAATCGCCGCCATGTTAGTGGCACTAAAAGTGCGTGGCGAAACCATCGATGAAGTCAACGGTGCCGTATTAGCCGCCGTTAAAAATGCCAAACCGTTTCCCACACCCGATTACCCCTTTGCTGACATCGTCGGCACAGGCGGTGACGGCGCCAATACCATCAATATTTCTACGGCGTCCGCTATCGTCGCAGCCGCTTGCGGTGCCAAAGTGGCGAAACATGGCAACCGTAGCGTTTCCAGTAAAACAGGTTCAAGCGATTTATTAACCGCACTTGGCGTCAATATTGCCATGTCGCCAGAACAAGCCCGCAAGGCATTGGACAACATCGGCATCTGCTTCTTGTTTGCACAGCAATATCACCCGGGCTTCAAATATGTGGTGCCGGTACGCCAAGCCTTAAAAACCCGCACGCTCTTTAATATTCTTGGCCCGCTTATTAATCCGGCACGCCCGAAACGTCAATTGCTCGGCGTTTATTCTCCCGAACTGATTGATATTTATGCTAAAACCGTTGCTCAATTAGATCACGAACACACGATTATCGTGCACGGCAGTGGCTTAGACGAAGTGGCAATTCATGGTGCTACAGACGTGGCGGAAGTGCGTAACGGCGAGATTGAACGTTATACCCTAACACCGCAAGATTTTGGATTCCAAGTCAAGCCGCTGGAAAGTTTGCGCGGTGGCGAACCGACAGAAAATGCGCAAATAATTACCGCACTTTTACAAGGCAAAGGCAAAGCGGAACACAACCAAGCCGTTGCCATGAACACTGCCCTCTTACTAAAACTGTTCGGACAAGAAGACATTAAACATAATGCGCAACGAGTATTGGATGTGATTGCACAAGGCAAACCGTTTGAAACTTTACAAAAATTAACGACCTATTAATTTAAAGACTCGTTATTCAAAAATAAGACATAAACATGATCACACAAGACTTTTCCAAACCACTTAAAACCGCTACGGTGTTACAAAAAATCGTGCTCGATAAAGCCGAATGGGTAAAAAATAAAGAAGCAGAATTTCCATTGAGTGAATTTGAAAAAAACATTCAAAAATCCGACCGCGCTTTTTATGATGCGTTAGCAAAAGGCACGCACCAAAAACCGGCGTACATTTTAGAATGTAAAAAAGCCTCGCCTTCCAAGGGATTGATTCGCAGTGAATTTAAACCGACAGAAATTGCTCAGGTCTATAAAAACTATGCCAATGCGATTTCTGTGCTGACGGATGAAAAATACTTCCAAGGGGATTTTGCCTATATCAAACAAGTTCGCGACGTTGTCACACAACCGGTGTTGTGTAAAGACTTTATGATCAGCGAATATCAGGTTTATTTGGCGCGTTTTTACCAAGCCGACGCGATTTTACTCATGCTTTCGGTGGTGAACGACGAGACTTATCGCATCTTGGCGGATTTAGCACATTCTCTTGGCATGGGCGTGTTGACTGAAACCAGTAACGAAGAAGAATTTGAACGTGCCTTGGCGTTAGGGGCAAAAATTATCGGCGTAAATAATCGGAATTTGCACGATTTAAGCGTGGATTTAAACCGCGTGGTAGCATTAATCACCCGATATGCCAACCGCATTCCTGCCGATGTACGAATCATCAGCGAATCAGGCATTTATCATCATCAGCAAGTACGCGAATTGCAACACGTTGCCCACGGTTTTTTAATCGGTAGCAGTTTAATGGGCAGCCCTGATTTGAACAACGCCGTGCGTGAAGTCATTTTCGGCGAAAACAAAGTGTGCGGTTTAACCCGTGCGCAAGACGTAAAAACCGTTTACGAAAGCGGCGCATTGTACGGCGGGCTGATTTTTGTCGAAAATTCCAAACGTTGTGTCAGTTTACGCCAAGCCCAAGAATTGGTGACAGCCGCCCCACTTCGTTTTGTGGGCGTATTTCAAAATCAAGACATTGATTTTATCGTGAAAATCGCACAGCAGTTACAGCTCTACGCCGTTCAGTTGCACGGCGATGAAACAACGGAATTTATCACCGCACTTCGCGCCGAATTGCCTGAAAGCATTCGTATTTGGAAAGCCATTTCCGTGGATGTAACCCATCAAAGTGCGGTGGTTTTTGACGACGTTTCTGCGATTGATCGTTTTGTTTTCGATAGCCAGTCAGGTACACGACAAGGCGGTACGGGTGAGACTTTCGATTGGTCATTGATTCCGGCGCAACTAAAACATAAAATCCTGTTGGCAGGCGGTATTAATTCAAATAATATTGACACTGCGTTAGCACAACATTGTGTCGGTGTGGATCTGAATTCTGGCGTGGAAAGCGCTCCCGGTGTGAAAGACGCTGAAAAAGTGCGGTCGATTTTTAAGGCAATTTTATAAAATCGGCAAACGTTAATAAGAATGGGCCACTTTTCAATTCATATCATCCTCAATCAGGAGATTTTATGAAAAAACTTTTTAATTTTTTTATCACGTTTATTCATCCATTTTCTTGCATACTGATGATATATTTTGTTGTGGCCACATTGATGTTAAGCAATGATCTTATCAATGCTGTAAAAGATGATGTCCCTTTAGAAAATTATCTAGAAACTAAAATTTATCACAATGTTAACGTGACAGTAGAAAAAGAAAAAATTTCAGGCAAATTAAATCAATATATTCAAACTAAAAACATGAACGACCGATGCTATGTCGAATATTGCGGTTTTCCCCAAGCCGGAAACTTTCAATTATCCAGCATTGAATTCATTCATGTAGATAGATATACTTTCTTAAATAAAAGCTGTTTAGATGCCGAGGAAAAACATTGCTTTCGTAATATTTCCGAGGCTTATATTGAACAGGCCACAAAACAAGCACGGCAAAAGCATGAAAGAGGCGGAATTTTATGGTTAATCTACAGTGCTTCCGCTTTGATTTTCCTCTTCCTACTAGGAAGAAAATATCGATTACCAGACGAATATAAAATATAGTCGCGGGTAAAATATCGCATTCATCGCTCTAAAAGCACGACACGCCTGATGCGTGCTTTTCTTTTCCACTCATTATTTTTATAGGGGCTGACGTAGATTAGTCTTAAATACCACACAATTTTCGCAATGTTTTAAGCTGTTCTTTTGGTGCTCCAAAGTTAAACCGAAATTCACATTCCTTCAAGAATAAAGGAAAGTTCTTTCGGTCGATGCTATTATATTTTCGGAATATTCTCTTCGCCTGACTCCAGAAATTTTCTATTCCATTTATGTAATTTTGTTTCACCGCAAATAGTTCGGAATGATTGATTCGTTCGTGGTGAAATTTGCTCACATCAAGGCATCATAGCTTCGATAAGTATCGGTATAAAACCAGCTATCAGGCTTGATTTTCCTCACAATAACAGGCATTAATGTCTCTGTTTTGGTATTTTCTACCACCACCGTAAATACTTTTCCTTGTCTCTTTAACAAACCGAATACAGCAACTTTTCCTGCTGCGCCTTGACCTCGTTTTCCTTTACGATGACTACAAAAATAGCTTTCATCAAGATCAATTTGACCATCAAAAACCTCATCGGCGTCAAGGGCTAAATGATAGCTAATGACTTCACGAATTTTTTGGTAAAACAAAATCGCTGAATTGGCTTGGATACCGAGTAAATCAGCCGTTGCTCGGGCTGTAACTTCTAATACAAAAAACTCAAGGAGCTTATTTTGTATAGATTCTTTAATTTACAATAAGTTATCTTCATTTTTATGGACTAGCACACTTGCTAATCTACGTCAGCCCCAAACATAAAATCCTGTTGGCAGGCGGTATTAATCCAAACAATATTGATGCGGCATTGGCACAACATTGTGTCGGCGTTGATCTGAATTCAGGCGTGGAAAGTACGACAGGAGTGAAAGACGTCGAAAAAGTGCGGTCGATTTTTGCAAAGATTTTATAGCATCAATAAACTACCGTGTGAATAAAAAACCTGTTTCTATCCAACATTAGAAACAGGTTAAATCTAATTAAACTTTACCAAAGATACTCATCATATTTGTCAATAATGTCATTGAGATCTTGCACTGATGAACTGGATGATAATTTATTTAAATCTTCTTTCAGATCTTCCCAAACACCTAAAGTATCTGTAAGTTCATCTTCTTCATCAGAAAAAAGTTCAACCTCCGTATCATTAAGATTATCGTTTAACTGATCATTAAGCGAATCAATTACAGGATCCGTTTTAAGAACCAAATTTTCAACGAAATTGATATGAGCATCGGTTAAAAAGCTTAAATCAAATGCTTTAGCAAGCATCAATAATCCATTCAAGCCATTAACAACCTTGCCAATTTCTTCGTTCATTTCTTCTGTAAAATGCATTTTTCTGCCTTAGTTAAGATTATATTCTTTTAAAAGATCACAAGCCCCTTGATTGTTATTATTACAGGCTTTCGTTAGCCATTTTTTTGCCTGTTGACGATCTTTTTCTACCCCTAACCCGTCTAAGTAAAATACTCCTAAAGCTCTCTGCGCTTGAACACTCCCATTACCTGCAGCCTTGCGAGCCCATTTTACAGCCTCTTTAAGATTTATATCCACATACAAGGCAATCAGCGTCTCTTGAGCTTTCAAATTACCAGCTTCTGCGGGTTTTAAGCAAACTTCAATCGCTTCATTAACCTCATCAATACTATTAGCAGTTACCGCAGCAACAACACACTTTGCCTCCTCCGGCGTCACCTTACCTTGTTTATTGTTTGCGCTCGCAGTAACGCACAAAAGCAAACCACTAAAAAGGATTGACATTGTAGTTGTTTTAATTAATTTCATTAGATCCTCACTGTTGTAAATTAATCATTCCTTGTCTGGATTTTTGTTTAACAAGGTGTTTTGTTAGGTCTATCAAGACCTAACAACAAGCATTATAATGCTTCGCCATGGTTAAAAAAGAATCAACCCAATAATAAGAAAAACGAGAAAATAGAGGATAGAAATAAGCCCAACTTTGGCTCACTTTTACGCTTATAAAAAAGTGCGGTCAGTTTTTGTAAAGATTTTATAACATATATAAATCATACTATAAAGGATAGCGCGCAGTTTCTAACGTGCGCTTTTTTCTTCATTGATTAAATTTTTCCATTATCGTCTCATCTTCCCAACTCCAAATAAAATTTAATACCTCGTTATGTTTGCAATAATTTAACAAATGAGAATAACTCTCAATTAATTTGTAAAAACAAAAGGTTACATCTTATATTCGGATAAAAAATAGGGATATTCTTGATGACGATCAAATAATGTTCCACTTTATGAGCATATCATAACGCTGATAACCCTATATAAAATGTGTGAATTGGAGTGAATATATGCAACGAAGCGATGGATTATTTTCTGCCTTAGCCGATGTTTCCCGCCGGGATTTCATGAAATTATGTACCGCACTTGCGGCAACAATGGGGCTAAGTAGTAAAGCCGGTGCGCAAATGACAGAAGCCTTGATGGCGCCTGCTCGTCCGCCGGTATTATGGATTGGTGCACAAGAGTGTACGGGATGTACTGAATCTCTGCTACGTGCCACTCACCCAACAGTAGAAAACTTGGTATTGGAAATGATTTCCTTAGAATACCACGAAACGCTTTCTGCAGCCTTTGGGGAACAAGCTGAAGATAATAAACACAACGCCATGCATAAATATTATGGCAAATATGTTTTAGTCGTCGATGGTTCCATTCCAGTGAAAGACGGCGGCGTCTATTGTATGGTCGCCGGTAAACCGATTGTAGAACACATCCAAGAAGCGGCAAAAGGTGCTGCAGCCATTATTGCCATCGGTTCTTGTGCAGCATGGGGGGGCGTGCCTTCCAGCGGTGGTAACCCAACCGGTGCAAGCAGCTTATCCGAAGTGTTACCAAAAGGCACACCGGTGATTAATATTCCGGGCTGTCCACCAAATCCACACAACTTCCTTGCAACTGTCGCTTACATTCTGACTTATAAGAAATTGCCGGCAATGGACAAACTTAATCGTCCATTATTCGCTTACGATCGCTTAATTCACGAAAACTGCTATCGCAGACCGCACTTTGATGCAGGTCGCTTCGCCAAAGAATACGGTGATTACGGTCACCGCAACGGTTGGTGTTTATACCATCTTGGTTGTAAAGGACCGGAAACTTACGGCAACTGCTCTACTTTAGAATTCTGTGATGTTGGCGGTAATAACTGGCCGGTGGGTATTGGTCACCCTTGTTATGGTTGTAACGAAAAAGGCGTGGGCTTTACCAAAGGTATTTTCCAATTAGCCGGTGTAGAAAACCCGACACCACGCGTTGAAAAACCGGATGTCAACAACACCGAAGGTTCAGGTGCAACTATGACCGCTATTGGTTTATTAGGTGGTGCTGCTGCCATCCTTGCCGGTGTGAGTGTTGTCACCTTACGCGAATTAAGTGTTCAACATAAAGCCCGTTCTGAAGCCAAAGTGGCAGAGAAAGAACAACATACAGGTAAATAACATGGATAGACGAAAATTTCTAAAAGCCGGTGTGCTTGGCGGAATTGCTTCCACCTTGCCTGTGTCGAGTGCGCAGGCATCGGACGCGGTTGAGCCCATTCCCGGTGCGCTTGGAATGCTTTACGACTCTACCCTTTGTGTAGGTTGTCAGGCATGCGTGGCTGAATGTCAAAACGTGAACCATACACCAGTGAATCCAAAAGGCGATCAGACTTGGTCAAATAACGACAAACTTACGCCGTTTACCCGCAATATCATTCAAGTTTGGAGCGATGGCGATGGTAAAAATAAAGACCAATCGGAAAATGGCTATGCTTACGTTAAAAAACAATGTATGCATTGCGTTGATCCGAACTGTGTAGCGGTTTGTCCTGTTCAAGCCCTCACCAAAGATCCAAAAACAGGTATCGTGAAATACGATCCTGACATTTGTACCGGTTGCCGCTATTGCATGGTGGGTTGTCCTTTTGATGTACCAAAATACGACTACGACAATCCGTTCGGTGAAATCAGCAAATGTGAACTCTGCAACCAAAAAGGTGTTGAACGCTTGGATAAAGGTGAATTACCTGGTTGCTGTCATGTTTGTCCGACTGGTGCCATTATTTTTGGTACGCGTGAAGAGTTATTGGCAGAAGCGAAACGCCGTTTGAGCTTGTTACGTGGTACTGAATACGATTATCCACGTCAACATGTTAACAGCACGGATAAATACCGCGCTACCGTGCCGGCATATCAATACCATATTTACGGTGAAAAAGAAGGCGGCGGAACACAAGTCCTTGCCTTAAGTGGTGTTCCATTTGAAAATCTCGGCTTACCACCTCTAGATGAAGTAGCGACAGGTTCTCGTGCTGCGCATTTACAACACTTCTTGTATCGCGGCTTGGCATTGCCATTAGTGGCACTTGCCGGTCTCACCTTTATGACTTACAAAAATATGCATGGCGATAAAATTGCCGAGCGTATTGCAGCACAAAAAGAAGCCATGCGTCAGGCACGCAAGGAAATTGAAGAAGCGGAGGATGAACACCATGAGTAATCCACGTCCGGTGGGCGGTCGCCTTGTTTCTGCCGCAATTCTCTTTTTTGCACCACTTGCCGTACTTTGCGTTTTATTAATTTTAAAACGTTTGGTTTTCGGTATCGGTTCCGTGACCGCACTTAATGGCGGTTATCCTTGGGGTTTATGGATTGCCTTTGACTTGCTTGTCGGTACAGGTTTTGCCTGTGGCGGTTGGGCATTAGCTTGGACAGTGTATATTTTCAACAAAGGGAAATATCACGCCCTTGTGCGCCCGGCATTGCTTGCCAGTCTCTTCGGTTATTCCCTTGGTGGTTTATCCATTACGATTGATATGGGCCGTTATTGGCACTTACCGTATTTCTACGTTCCGGGACAATTCAATACCAATTCCGTGTTGTTTGAAACGGCATTTTGTATGACTGTGTATATCATTGTCGTCACCTTAGAATTTGCCCCGGTATGGCTTGGTTTCCTTGGTTTAAAGAAATGGTTTAATAAACTCAATAAAATCATGTTTTTCATTATTGCCTTGGGTGCCTTGTTGCCGATGATGCACCAATCTTCCATGGGTTCCTTGATGATTGTAGCGGGACACAAAGTCCATCCGGTATGGCAAAGCTATGAAGCGCTACCAATTCTCTCCTTGCTGACAGCTTTCATTATGGGTTTCTCTATTGTGATTTTCGAGGGTTCTTTAGTTAAAGCGGGTCTTGCAGGAAAAACACCGGATGAACGTCATTTATTTACTCAATTGGCACGCGTTACCGCAGGCTTGATTTTCTGTTTCTTAGCTGTGCGTTTTGGTGAGTTGATTTATAACGATAAACTGCAAATGGTTGTGGGTTTCGACAAATTAACAAGATTTGAAGCATGGATGTTCTGGATGGAAGTCTGGTTGATGGTATTACCGTTACTTACCCTCTTCCTCGGAGAGAAAAAATCAGATTCCCGTTGGTTATTTATTTCGGCATTAAGCATGTTACTCGGTGCAGCATTATGGCGGATGAACTACTCGCTTATCATGTATAATCCGGGCAATGGCTATCAATATTTCCCATCAGCGGAAGAATTGCTTATTTCAATCGGCTTCGTTTCTATTGAAGTATGTGCCTATATTTTAATCATTCGTTTATTCCCTGTATTGCCGGTATTTAAAGAAAAACATACCGAAGACTCAGAAAAAATTATTGCCGAAAAAGCGGCATTCAGCAAAAAAGTTAGCGGAGCAGAATAATGTCAGAAAAAAAACGTATCTCAATTGACCCAATTACCCGTATTGAGGGGCATTTACGTATTGATTGCGAAATTGAAAACGGCGTCGTCACCAATGCTTGGTCATCCGGTACCATGTGGCGCGGTATGGAAAATATCGTAAAAGGTGCAGACCCTCGTGATGCATGGATGATTATGCAACGTATCTGTGGCGTATGTACCACTGTACACGCGATTATCAGCGTACGTGCCGTAGAAGATGCTATTGGTGCTAAAGTACCAGTCAATGCGCAGTACATTCGCAACATGATTCTTGCTGCACACAGCATTCACGACCATATCGTGCATTTCTATCAACTCTCCGCGATGGACTGGGTGGATATCACCGCTGCGCTAAAAGCTGATCCTGAAAAAGCAGCAGACATGCTAAAGGGTGTCTCTACATGGTCATTAAACAGTGCTAACGAATTCCGCAATGTACAGAAAAAAATTCAAGCATTAGTGGACAGCGGACAACTTGGTATTTTCGCTAACGGTTATTTCGGTCATGCTGCAATGAAACTTCCACCGGAAGTCAACCTCATTGCCGTCGCGCACTATTTGCAAGCGCTTGAATGTCAACGTGATGCTAACCGTGTAGTCGCATTACTCGGTAGTAAAACACCACACATTCAAAACTTGGCGATTGGTGGTGTAGCAAACCCAATTAACTTAGATTCCCAAGCGGTACTAAACCAAGAACGTCTCATGTTCGTGAAAGCTTGTATCGACCGCTTAACTGACTTCATTAACCAAGTGTATAAAGTAGATGCAGCAGTATTTGCGGCTTACTATCCTGAATGGTTAAGCTTAGGTAAAACATCCGGCAACTACTTATCTGTACCAGAATACCCAATTGATGCAGATAACTCTAAATTCATGTTAAAAGGTGGTTATATCGAAAACGGCGATTTATCGACTTTCCGCCCAATTGATCAACAAAAAGATGAGTTCGTTGTAAAAGGCATTAAAGAAAGCGGTAAACACGCTTGGTACGAAGACGATGAGCCATTAGAACCTTGGGCGGGTTTAACTCGTCCGAAATATACCGGCTGGCAAGATGATGGTAAATACTCTTGGGTAAAAGCGCCAACCTTCTATGGTAAAGTTGTCGAAGTGGGACCTCTCGCCTATTTAATGTGTGGTTTGGCTGCAAATGACACACCAACCGTTACCCATTTCAATGAATTGAAAGGCATTTATGAAAAATTGACCGGTAATACTTTAACCACCGATCAATTACATTCTACCCTTGGACGTATTATCGGTCGTACCGTGCATTGCTGTGCGATCAACGACATTTTAAGCGCTCAATGGCAAATGCTCATTGATAACATCGCGAAAGGTGATATGACGGCTTATATCAAAACGGATATTCCAGCAAACGGTGAATTCCGTGGTGTTGGTTTCGGTGAAGTACCACGCGGTATGCTTTCTCACTGGGTTGTGATCAAAGACGGTCGCATTGAAAACTACCAAGCGGTTGTACCATCCACATGGAATGCCGGTCCACGTAACGAACAAGACCAAATGGGTCCTTATGAGCTTTCCATTATTGGTACACCGGTGGCAGATCCGACTAAACCATTAGAAGTGGTTCGAACCATTCACTCTTTCGACCCTTGTATGTCCTGCGCCGTGCACGTTGTTAACACAGAAAACGGTGAAGTGACCGAAGTGAAGGTGTTGTAATGAAGCCATTAATTCTTGGCGTCGGCAATATTTTGTTAAGTGATGAAGGTGTCGGTGTGCGCGTTGTGCAGGAGCTTGAAAAACGCCTTGAAATTCAACCGCACTTTGACATCATCGATGGTGGTACTTGTGGCATGGAATTACTGGATGCGATGGCAAATCGCGAGCATTTAATTATTATCGATGCTGTGCTTGCTAACAAACAGCCAGGTGAGATTATTGTGTTACATGACGAACAAGTGCCTACCTTTTTCTCACGCAAAATTTCGCCACACCAACTCGGCATTTGTGATGTACTTTCCGCTCTCAAACTGACGGATGAATTTCCACAAAATCTTTGTCTCATCGGTATCCAACCGGAATCTTTGGAAGCCGGTATCGGATTAACGGAAACGATACAAAAAACATTACCGAATGTTTTTGTAGCCTTGAATCAAGTAGTAAAAGAATACGGTTTGAACTTAAACACCCCTCTTTAGAAAAGAGGACGGGGGGAGATTTTAATAAATAGAGACAAGTGTTAAATCTCCCCTAACCCCTCTTTACGAAAGAGGGGAACTTTCTTTAAAGTTTCGCTTGCTATGCTTTAATCTTATTGATATTGACAAACACCCACTGATAGCGCGCGTCTCTGACGCGTGCTTATTTTATTAATACTTCTGGCACACGTTATAGAACGCACGCCACTATTTTGTGAAAAGTTAACCATGTACCGACACGAAAAAACACCTCAAAATGCCACCGCACTTTTAAACTCTGTTTCTGGCTTTGAAGAAAATCCAACGGAGATTTTCCTCGCTGAAATGCAAAATATTGTACCTGAAATGCAAGATCTCCCTTTCTTTCATAAAGGAATCGAGTGTTTCTGCCCTAAATTTATTTTATTTGAAGGGCAATGGGTCGGCTCAGTGTTAACTCCATGGATGATTAGCGTCGTTATTCTGCCGGGCCCGCAACAAACATGGGAGCCGCGAGAGTTAGGGGATAAAATCACTGTTCAACTGCCTTACAAAGCCCTTACTTTCACGGTCAGTGGCATTGAAACGGTACCACAATATTTAAGCTGTTCCTTGCATTCCCCACTTGATCCGAATCTTACCAACGAACAAGCCATCCAACTGACACAGGATTGCCTACGCATGATTTTATCCATGCCGACCAAACAAGCGACGTTTGATCCAGATCGCCGCAATTTATTTAAAGCAATGGTAAAATAAGCGAAAATTTTTAATCGGAGTAAATGAATTATGTGTTTAGGCGTACCCGGTCAAATTGTCAAAATCGGCGACAGCGCATTACAACTTGCCACCGTGAATGTTTGCGGTGTGCAACGTGATGTGAATATTTCCCTTATCTGCAGCGATGATCCCAAACCTCTGCTTGGCAAATGGGTTCTCGTCCATGTTGGTTTTGCGATGAGCATCATTGATGAAGAAGAAGCCAAACAAACCCAAGAAGCCCTGCTTGCCATGAGCCAGCTGGAACATGAAGTGGGTGATTTTAGGGGATTGAATCAGGGGTGATTTAAGGGAAAGTGCAATCGGAAATTTAAGTATTTTTTTAGAAAATGGTTGGGAATTTGACCGCGCTTTGTTAATCAATTAAAGAAGACTAAATCAGATAGCGCGCGTCTCCCGACGCGTGCTTGTAACTCCCTCCTGCTGGCGCAAGCGTCTTTCGCTTGTGCCTTTTTAATTTACACAAATATATATTTTCAGCACAAGCGTGGACGCTTCGCTATCGTATGGTCGTGTATCAAGAATAGAACGCCATTTATAGGTTAATCCATATTAAAAATCCACCGCACTTTTTTAGTGCGGTGGATTTATTCTCTCTTTTTTAGATTTCGTGCAACAAGTTGCACGCTACGGTGATTTTTTCGTTTTTGTAGCGTGCATCTTGATGCACGAAGGGTTTTTAACCTCTCAATACCTCCCGCTGGCGCAAGCGTCCTTCGCTTGTGCCTTTTTGATTTCCTCAAATATATATTTTCAGCACAAGCGTGGACGCTTGCGCTATCGTATGGGTCGTGTATCAAGAAGCGAACGCTATTTATAAGTTAATCCATATTAAAAATCCACCGCACTTTTCTTAGCGCGATGGATTTTTTCTCTCTTTTTAGATTTCGTGCAACAAATTGCACGCTACGTTTTTTACCAATTAAAGTGCGGTCACAATTTTATCAATTTCAGCTTTTGCGTGCGCCTGTGCCTTGGCAATCGAATCAGCGCCCAAGCCAATACCCTCTGAATAAACAAATTGTACGTCGGTAATGCCAACAAAACCTAAAATAGTTTTTATGTATGCCGTAACATGATCGGTCGATTGATTTTGATGGAAACCACCAAATGCGGCTAACACGATGGCTTTTTTGCCTTTTAATAAACCTTCCGGGCCGTTTTTGGTGTATTGGAATGTTACACGTGGACGGGCAATAAAATCAAAATAGCTTTTTAATTGTGTCGGGATGTTGAAATTATACATCGGCGCATTAATCACCACGATATCTGCCTTTTGAATTTCCGCCACCAATTCATCGGATAACGTCAATAAGGCATTTTCAGCTTCTGTGCTTGGTTGACCACGAACGGCTGTGGCTGCCGTTGCATCAAAATGCGGTAATGGGTTTTTAGCCAAATCCCGCACAACAATATTATTGTTATCGCCAAGCTTGCTAACCAAATAATCGGATAATTGGTTGGTTTGTGAATTGTCTGCCAAAATACTGGATTTTAATACAAGAATATTGCGCATATTTTTTCCTCTTGAAATAGTGAATAAAAAGTGCGGTCATTTTAATGGGTATTTTCGAAAGATAAATAGGGCTTTTAGAAAAGCATTATTCATGATCAGTTAATAATCCGAATGACAATTTAAACGCTATCATTCCTTCATTTATCACGAAAACTCACCGCACTTTTAAAGGATAGCGACCCTAAAAGATGACATCACACTGTCGTGCTTAGCTCACCATTGGCTTATGCCTTTTTCAAAAACTCTGATTTCAGCATAATTTTGCCGCAATCCACGTTGTGATCGCCACGGGCGAGGCGGATGCCTTTAAATTTAGTGCCTTTCTTTAATACTTCGGAAGAGCCTTTAAGTTTTAAATCTTTGATGAGCAGCACATCGTCACCATCGGCGAGGAGATTGCCATTGCTGTCTTTGACGATAAGCTGATCATCATGCTCCTCGGCTTCATTGCCGGTCCATTCGTGGCCGCAGTCCGGGCAGACAAATTGGATGGAATCGTGATATGTATTTTCGCCTTTGCAAGATGGGCAAATTGGATAGTCCATGTGTTTCCTCATTATTTAACAGTGGAATAAAAATTGAAATGCGCGCTATTGTAACGGAACAATACGCATTTTGGGGAATTATTTAGCCCTGCTTTATCTGCGTATTTTTGCCAATAGGCTAACGGAAACAATAATGACCAATGAGCCGATCCAGAAATTCAGCGTCGGCACGTTGTGCCAGAACAACCAGTCGCAAATACTGGAGAAAATCACGCCGGTGAAAGCAAATGGTGTGATGACATTGGCCGGAGCATATTTGAAAGCTCGGGTCAGCAATAATTGGAATACGAGGCCGAAACCGCCTACCAATAATAAAAGCACAAAACCCTGAGCGGAAGGGATTGTCCATTGTGTGGCGAAAAATAACGGTAACAAAAGGGAACCTAATAAATGGAAGTAAAACACGATATTTTTCGGCGAATTGTGCTTATTGAGCTCTTGCAGGCTGATAAATGCCATAGCCGCGAGAAATGCCGCGCCCAAGGCATAACCGATGTGTTGTAGTTCAAAATGCTTAGAAGAATCCGTCAGCATGATAATGGAGACGCCCGCAAAACCAAGGAAGCTACACGCCAGCACTTTTAGCGGGGTTCTTGTTCGTAACACAAACAACAATAAAGGGACGAATAACGCCGAGGTATTCATCAATAACACGGCGATAGAAATCGGTAAGTATTTGATGGCGTAGAACGTCAGCAACATACTGGCAATGCCTGCTAGGTTACGCATAACAAGAAACGGCCATTGGCTGAGTTCGACCTTAAAATCACCGTCACGAATCATAAACGGCAATAAAAAAATAAAGCCGATCAAAAAGCGAGAAAATAAAATTTCGCTGGATGGCAATTCATCGGAAGCATATTTTACAAACACGCCCATTAAAGCGATGCTGATATAAGCCAACACCATGCAAATAATGGCTTTTTGATATGAAGTGGCTGTGAGTTTTTTCGGCATTGACAACATTCCTTGATTAGTAGCGCCAAAAGTGCGGTCACTTTTTAAAGTGTTTTTTCGTTTTCACTGTGAATATGTTTTTCAATGTCATGCCAAAAACATTGAAAAAACTCACCGCACTTTTGTCTCTCTTGAAATTCGGGGCTAGAGCTAATTTGAACCACCTCTCCGAAATAGTCAAATGATAATTGATAGGCGTGCAAATAGGTGCGGTCCGCCACCTCTCCGCCATATAATTCGTCACCTAAAATCGGACTCCCCAAACTTTTCATGGCAACACGAATCTGATGGGTTTTACCGGTTTTGGGATACAGAATGAATAAACGCAAATTCGGTGCCAAGCTGTGCGACACAAAATCGGTAATGGCGGGATTTTCTTTGCTTTGACAGAGTTTCCACGCACCACGACGGGCTTTTTGCATATCGCCGCTGATTCTGCCCTGCTTTTTCTTCGGTTTTTGGGTGGCTAGCGCTAAATAGGTTTTCTGAATCTGATGTTCGGCAAACTTACGCGACAACGTCATAGCCGCCTTTTCGTTTAGCGCTAATATCAACAAGCCGGACGTCACTTTGTCCAAACGATGAACCAACCAAACCTGCGGCACGCCCAATTGCTGCGCCACAAGCCGAGTTAACCCCGCATCGGCATGATCTTTATGTACACTTATTCCGTTAGGTTTATTTATTACAATAAAATCAGGATGTTGGAATACAATTTGAAATGTCATGACAGAAAAACCTCAAGAAATGATGCGCTGAATGATACCATGAAAGCAACGGCGGAAACTGCCTGCAATTAGGTGAGAAAACAGAAAAGTGCTATACTTTCTGCACTATACTCGTTTCATGCTGTCGTCAATTATGTTAGAAAGCTTGCTCATTATTTTAGTGCCGATGCTTATCGGTTACGCCTTTAAAATCAAAAATATAAAAATATTACAACAATTTGGCAAAATCACCATGCTACTGTTGTATATGATCTTGTTCATTATGGGCGTGTCCCTTGGTCAATTAGATAATTTGGCACAGCAATTGCCGCAAATTGGTGTTTATGCCCTGACATTTATTGTTTTCATTCAAGGGCTAACCTTTCTCGGTTTATTTATCTATGACAAACTTTCCCCACAGCCTTTAGCTAAAACAACGGAGAAAATGCCCTCCCGTTGGCGGATTGTGTTGGATTCGTTAAAATTATGTCTGGTGGTGATTGTTGGCTTTTTTATCGGGTTATGGGGCAAAGGTTGGGTGAACCTGCCGTTTGGTTCCAGCACTTATGTGTTAGTCGTGTTGATTTTTTGCGTCGGCATACAATTACGCAATAACGGTATTTCTATTCGTTCCGTGTTTTTTAATCAACGCGGCATGATAACCGGTGCCATTTTTGTTTTAACGTCGCTACTTGGTGGCATTATCGGTGCGCAAGTACTGAATGTGCCTATTGTGCAAGGTCTTGCAGTGTCTTCAGGGTTAGGCTGGTATTCGCTTTCCAGTGTCACCTTAAACAACGCATGGGGACCGATTTGGGGTAGCATTGCGTTTTTTAATGATTTATCCCGTGAATTGATCAGTTTATTTATTGTGCCGTTATTTATGCAACATTATCGCTCTACCGCCATCGGCTACACAGGTGCCACCGCCATTGATTGCACGTTGCCGATCATTCAAAAAGCCGGTGGTGTGGAAGTCTTACCGCTGGCGTTTAGTTTTGGCTTTATTACCAATATTGCACCGCCTATTTTATTGGTCTTTTTTACCTCAGTTCCTTTATAGGGTTTTCATTTTTTTATGACAATTGAACAAATTCTCGCTTATATCATCCCCATTTTGGTTTGGATAGTCACCATCACCATCACCTTACGCTTAGTAATAAAAAAACAATCTGTCCCGACCATGCTCTCATGGTTGATTGTCATTTATGTGTTTCCTGTGGTGGGCATTATCGCCTATTTAATTTTTGGTGAAATCAATCTCGGCAAACATCGGGCTGCCATGTTTGAGCAACTCAAACCTAAATACATGGATTGGTTCAAACACCTTTCTCATTGCGATAATTTGATCAATACGCAAACCAACCTGCTCTACCGCCCGATTTTTGATCTTGCCAATCAACGCCTTGGCGTGCCTTGTATTTTAGGCAATGAATTGCATATTTTGGATACGCCCGAAAGCATTATGCGAAGCATCATTCATGACATCAATCAGGCAGAAAAATCCATTAATATGGTGTTCTATATTTGGTCTGCTCAAGGCTTGGTAAATGAGGTAACACAGGCATTAATCAACGCTCGACAACGTGGCGTGGCAATTCATATTTTGTTGGATTCGGTAGGCAGCCGCCCTTTCTTAAAAAGCGCCGAATGCCAAGCCATGCGTAATAACGGCATTGAAGTGACGGAAACCTTGCACGTGAATTTATTCCGTATGTTCTTTAATCGCATTGATTTACGCCAGCATCGCAAGATTATTGTCATCGATAACCAAATTTCTTACACCGGTAGCATGAACATGGTGGATCCGAAATTCTTCAAGAAAAATAGCAATGTTGGCGAATGGATTGACATTATGGTGCGCATTAACGGCCCGGTATCTTCGGTGCTAAACGGCTTACACGCATGGGATTGGGAAATTGAAACCGGAGCCAAACTTCCGTTAGATGTGCCTGATTGCCCGCTTTTGCCGTTGGAACAAAACAACTCTCATGCAGTACAAATTCTCGCCACCGGTCCTTGTTTTCCTGATGATTTAATGGCGCAATCACTGTCGATTGCGATTTTCTCGGCACGTAAAAGCATTGTGATCACTTCGCCTTATTTTGTGCCAAGCCATAATATTGCGGAAGCTTTGCGTATTGCGGCTTTACGTGGTGTGGAAGTTTCCATCATTCTACCCAAAGAAAATGACTCCCTCATGGTGCATTGGGCAAGTCGTACCTTCTTCGATGACTTACTCGCTGCCGGCGTGAAAATTTATAATTTCAACAAGGGTTTACTGCATACCAAAAGTATGTTGATCGACAACCGATTGGCCTTGGTCGGCACCGTAAACATGGATATGCGCAGTTTCTTGCTGAATTTTGAAGTCACCATGGTGGTGGAAGATCCGGCATTTGCAAACGAAATTTCTTTATTACATGAAAGTTATATTAAAAACTCGGAATTAGTCGATTATGTTACATGGAGCACGCGCTCCGTTTATCAACGTATCATCGAAAAACTCTTTTTCTTATTTAGCCCGCTTTTGTAAAACATCGCGTCCAATATCACTTTATTCCGTCACCACGCATAATCTGCGCTATACTAAGCGCCTTTTGAGAAACAGGAGAAGAAAAAAGAATGAAAAGAATAGAACAACTCTTTGCAAACAACTACCAATGGGCGACACAAATGAAAGAGGAAAAATCCACCTACTTTCAAGAACTGGCCGAACATCAACAACCGCACTATTTATGGATTGGCTGTTCAGACAGCCGTGTGCCGGCAGAAAAATTAACCAACCTAGAACCCGGCGAACTCTTCGTACACCGCAATGTGGCAAACCAAGTCATTCACACGGATTTCAACTGCTTATCCGTTGTGCAATATGCGGTCGATGTTTTAAATATCGAGCATATCATCATTTGTGGGCATACCAATTGTGGTGGGATCCATGCGGCCATGAATGATCAAGATTTAGGATTAATTAACAACTGGTTATTACATATTCGTGACATTTGGTTTAAACACAGCCATTTACTGGGTAATTTATCACCGGAACGCCGAGCCGATATGCTCACAAAACTAAACGTGGCAGAACAAGTCTATAACCTCGGAAGAACATCTATCATTAAAAATGCGTGGAAAAGCGGGAAAAAACTGTCCTTGCACGGTTGGGTATATGACGTAAATGATGGATTTTTAGTGGATCAAGGCGTCATTGCCACCAGCCGAGAATCCTTAGAGATTTCCTACCGCAATGCCATTTCGCGATTACTCAAATTAAATGAAGATGAAATGCTGAAAAAGCAGCATGAACAAGAATAATCTCTGATTGGGCGGTCTTCGCGCGACTTAAAGTGCGGTCATTTTTCGAGGCAAATCGTGGCAAATTTCAAGAACGGGCATATTCGCTAGAATATCCCCGGAATATAGCTTAAAATTTGGTGTTTATTTTCATCTTTTAACTCATGTTTATTATGTGGTATAAAAAACTCGTTATGTCTGTTTGTTGGTTCGCGTTTATGGTGAATACGGTTGTTGCCGCACCGCGCGTGCCTGAAGAACTGACGGATAACGGATTAATTTATTGCACTCACGCTTCCGGTTTTTCCTTCAATCCGCAAACCTCGGATGCCGGCACGAGCATGAATGTGGTAACTGAACAGATTTATAATAAACTTTTCGAGATATCCAATACGGCGATTCCAACGCCCATTTTGGCACAATCTTATTCGATTTCACCAGACGGCAAGATTATTACGATTTATCTGCGCAAAGGCATTAAATTTCATCATACCGATTGGTTTAAACCGACCCGCGATTTTAATGCCGATGATGTGGTGTTTTCATTAAATCGTGTGCTGGGCTATGAAACCTATTTGCCAACGCTGGAACAAAGTGCAGTGGATTATAAAAATCCGCAATATCGCATTTTTCATGAACAAGCGAAAAAAGTGCGTTTTCCTTATTTTGAAAGCATTAAGTTAAATCAAAAAATCGAATCGGTGAAAGCGTTAAATCCACACACAGTGCAAATTACCTTATTTAAGCCGGATGCCTCCATTTTGTCTCACTTAGCCAGCCAATATGCCATCATTTTCTCGCAAGAATATGCTGTGCAACTTAATGCGGACGATAATTTGGTGCAACTTGATTTATTACCGGTCGGCACCGGCCCGTATAAAGTCAAAAATTATTTCCGGAATCAATATGTGCGGTTAGAAAAAAACGAGGATTATTGGAAAAAAGACGCCAAAATTAAAAATATTATTATTGATTTATCCACGGATCGTACCGGGCGCTTGGTAAAATTTTTTAATGGCGAATGCCAAATTGCGTCCTATCCTGAAGTCAGCCAATTAGGTTTATTGAAGGAAAACGACAAACGCTATTATGTCAAAAGTGCGGAGGGCATGAATTTAGCCTATTTAGCCTTTAATTTTCAAAATGCTGTCATTCAAGATGAACAGGTTCGCCGTGCTATCGCACAAGCCATTAATCGCCAACGCATTATCAAAACCATTTATCACAATACGGCAACTGTGGCGAATAACATTATTCCGAATATTTCTTGGGCATCCAGCGTAAATACGCCGGATTTTGCTTATGATTTTAATCCGAGCGAAGCCAAGAAAGTCTTACAAGATAAACAGCTCCATTTGAATATGTGGGTGTTAAATGAAGAGCAGGTTTACAATCCGGCGCCACTGAAAACTGCAGAATTGATTAAAGAAGATTTAAATAACGTTGGGGTGAACGTAACGATTCGTTCAGTAACGCGGACTTTTCTCATCGACCAGCTGAATAAAAAATCAGAAAACTACGACATGATTTTAACCGGTTGGTTAGCCGGAAACCTCGACCCTGATAGCTTTATGCGACCTATCTTAAGCTGTAACTCGTCCAGTGAAATGACGAACCTCTCCAATTGGTGTGATGAAGATTTTGATCAGTTGATGGATAAAGCATTAGACAGCCCTAATTTATGGGAGCGTGCCCACGCCTATAACCAAGCACAAGAACTTATTCTCTCCAAGCTGCCGATTGTCCCATTGGCGAATATGAAGCGGGTGCTGGTGGTAAATTCACGTGTTCGCCATATTGAAATGAATCCTTTCGGCAGTTTAAATTTCTCGACATTATCATTGCGTAAAGGAGAGAAATAATGTTGCATTCTTTTCTTCGACAAGGTGTTTTCCTGCTGTTAACGGCGTTTATGCTCTCTTTGCTAAGTTATGTGATTTTGATGCAAGATCCATTGAATGCCGAACTGGCTACGCCACACTTTTATCAGGGGTATATTCACTATTTAAACCGTCTTATGCACGGCGACCTTGGCATCAGTTATAACGGCGGTGATCCATTAAAATCCACCATTCTTACGGTGTTGCCGCCCACACTTGAGTTATGTTGTTGTGCGATTTTATTGGCCGTTATTTTTGGCATTCCCCTTGGGATACTGGGCGCTGCCTATCAAACGCATTTTATTGGAAAAACGATCCGTACTTTATCGGCTATTGGCACCGCCTTGCCGGTATTTTGGATAGCACCGATTTTATTGTATTTCTCCGCCATTAACGCTTGGCAAATTTCCGCCATCGGGCAATATAACCTCCTCTATGAAATCAAACCGCTGACCGGTTTCCCACTGATTGATGTCTGGTTTGTTGATGCTCCGTATCGCATTAAGATGATTCAAAACGTCTTACAACATTTGGCACTGCCAACGTTAGTTCTCAGCATTTTACCTATGATGGAAATCGTGCGTTTGGTGCAACAACGTGCCGAAATCGTGCTTCAACAAAATTATGTCAAAATCGTCACCACTCGGGGTTGGTCAAAATTGACCATATTGCGCAAATATGTGTTGCGTAATACGTTGCCCTTACTCATTCCACAAATGACTCGCCTGTTCACCTTGGTCATCACGCAATGTATGCTGGTTGAAAATACCCTCGGCTGGCCGGGCATTGGGCGTTGGCTAATTGATGCGGTCACACAACAGGATTACAACAGCATTTCTGCCGGTATAATTACTATCGGGCTTTGTATTATTTTTATCAAAATTCTTTCGGAAACGCTTATTTTCATTGCTGATCCGTTAAATAAGAAGGGATGGTATGCGAAGTAAAGATCCAAAAGACTTTCGTGAAACGGGCACACTAAAACACATTTGGTCACTGTTCCGCCAAGATCGCATTGCGCTCTTTAGTTTCTACGCACTTTTGTTATTAATTTCGACCGCACTTTTGAGCCCGTTCATTGCGCCTTATTCTGCAGAGACGCAATTTATCGGACGAGAATTAATGCCACCCTCTTGGGCGGCAAACGGAGAAATCGCTTACTTCCTCGGCACAGACGATATTGGTCGCGATGTGCTAAGCCGTATTATCGTTGGAAGTACTTATACTGTGGGGGCATCACTCATTGTGATGATCACAACGGCAATTCTTGGCGGCGGATTAGGCATTTGGGCAGGGATGTCACAAGGAATACAATCACGCATTTTAGGCCATTTATTAGATACGTTTCTTACCATTCCCGTCCTTCTCGTCGCCATTATTATTGCGACATTAATGGAACCCGGTTTGCTCAATGCGATGCTTGCCATTACCTTAGCGCTACTGCCGTATTTTGTGCATGAAATTTACCGCAGTATTCAACTGGAATTAAAAAAAGAATATGTCTTAATGTTACGCTTAGACGGCATCTCAAAATGGGCTTTATTGAAAAGCACGATCTTGCCAAATATCGCCGTGCAATACATTCAAGAAACCTCTCGCGTCTTCACGATCGCCATTTTGGATATTAGCGCCTTAAGCTTTATCGCCTTGGGTGCTCAACGCCCGGCACCGGAATGGGGCGCAATGATCCGCGATTCTTTAGAATTGATTTATTTAGCGCCATGGACGGTACTCCTTCCCGGTTTTGCGATTATTTTCAGTATTTTAATTGGCTTGATGTTTTCTAACGGATTATGTCGTGCCATTAGCAAATATTACGAGTAGGTCATCATGGTTCTTTTAGATATTCGCAATCTTCGGATTGATATTAAAACGTCAAACGGATTAATTCGCATCATTGATAACGTCAGTTTCACACTGAACGAGGGCGAAATTTGTGGCTTAGTGGGTGAATCCGGCTCCGGCAAAAGCTTAATTGCCAAAGTCATTTGCAATGCCTTTAAAGATTCCTGGATTGTTACCGCCGATCGTTTCCGTTTTAACGACGTTGAACTGCTCAAACTCACGCCGACCCAACGCCGCCAAATTGTGGGCAAAGAAATTTCCATGGTTTTCCAAGATCCGCTCACCTGCCTCGATCCAAGCCAAAAAATCGGCAAGCAGCTGATTCAAAACATTCCGGGATGGACGTTCAAAGGGCATTGGTGGCAACGTTTATTCGGTTGGCGAAAACGCCGCGCTATAGAATTATTGCACCGTGTCGGCATTAAAGAACACAAAGACATCATGCGCAGTTATCCCCATGAGTTAACCGAAGGGGAAGGACAAAAAGTGATGATTGCCATTGCTGTGGCAAATCAACCGCGCTTGCTCATTGCTGATGAACCGGCCAATTCCGTGGAATCCATTACGCGCGTACAAATTTTCAAGCTATTATCCAGCATGAATCAAAACCAAGGCACATCCATTCTACTGGCCAGCAATGACATCAACAGCATTAGCGAATGGTGTGATGCGTTTGTGGTGCTTTACTGTGGGCAAAATTCAGAGTCCGGCCCCCGAGAAGCGATTTTAGAGAATCCTCATCATCCCTACACACAAGCGTTGCTACATTCGATCCCCGATTTTACGCAGCCTCTGCCTTTTAAGAGCCAGTTAGGCACGTTAAAAGGCTCGGTTCCGCTACTTGAAGAAATGCCGCTGGGTTGCCGCCTTGGTCCACGTTGTCCTTTTGCGCAAAAAAAATGTATTACGAAACCGACCGCACTTCGGGTGAAACAACATGAATTTTATTGCCACTTTCCGATTAATTTACGGGAAAAGAAAATAAAAGAAGCCGAAGTGCCGCAGCCGTTAACGCTCAGCAATGACACGCAGGAATAAAAGAACGAAATGCACTTACTACACGTTGAAAACCTGACAAAAACTTTCAAAAAAGATCTTGACCTGTTTGGCGACGGTTACTTTCATGCCGTGGAAAATGTGAGCTTTACCTTGGATGCCGGCAAAACATTGGCCATTATCGGGCGTAACGGTTCAGGCAAATCCATGTTGGCTAAAATGATTGTCGGCATTACTGAACCCACTTCAGGCAAAATCTTATTTCAAAATCAGCCCTTGATTTTTGGTGATTATACTTACCGCGCCAAGCATATTCGTATGGTTTTCCAAGATCCTAATACCGCCTTTAATCCGCGGCTTAATGTTGGTCAAATACTCGATGCGCCGTTGCTGTTAACCACATCACTTAATGAGCAGCAACGTACTCAAAAAATTTTTGATATCTTAACCTTAGTCGGGATGCACCCCGATCACGTGACGATTAAAATCAATACGCTTTCTATTAGTCAGAAGCAGCGTATTGCCCTTGCCCGTGCGTTAATTCTGGATCCGCAAATTATCATTATTGACGATGCCCTTGGCTCATTGGATGCAACGGTCAAAACACAGCTCACCAACTTAATGTTATCGTTACAAGAAAAATTCGGACTAACCTATATTTATGTGGGGCAACATTTAGGCATCATCAAGCATATTGCCGATGAAGTGTTAGTGATGGAAGAGGGTAAGATGATTGAATATGGCGACACTTATTCTTTATTTACTTCACCGCAAAGTGATGTGACCAAGCGCCTGATCGAAAGCCATTTTGGCAAAATTTTAGACGAAACCTCTTGGGGAGAGACGTTTTTACCGATGATCTAATCGCAAAGTGCGGTAGATTTTCACCGCACTTTCACTTGCGCCCAAGTTGCGACATCTTGCGCCATCTTGCGCAAACTTAATTTCACCAATACATCACTTGCACGTATTAACGCAATAATTCCAAGCCAAACTGATAAAGCTGATTTTTCTTGTAGCCATACAATTCCGCCACAATGGCAGCGGCTTTTTTCAACGGCAATTCTTGGCTAATTAAGGTTAGCGCGTGCATGGCTTGCGAAGAGATCGCTTCTGCTTCATCTTCCTTTGGCTCGCCTTCAACAATAACCACCATTTCGCCTTTGGTACGATTCGGATCTTGCGCCAACCAAGCGATTAAATCGGCTAATTTGTCGCCATAGATTGTTTCCCATGTTTTGGTAATTTCACGCGCCAACACCACATAACGCTCGCTGCCAAAGACACTTTGCATATCCGCCAGACTGTCTAAAATACGATGTGTGGATTCATAAAAAATCAAAGTGCGGTCTTCTTTTGCCACGTTTTTTAATTTATCCACGCGGGCTTTGCTTTTTGCCGGTAAGAAGCCTTCAAAACAAAAACGATCGGAGGCAATCCCCGAAGCACATAACGCCGTAATCGCCGCACAGGCACCCGGCAATGGCACAACCTGAATCCCCGCTTGCCGGCATTGACGCACTACATGAAAACCGGGATCACTGATTAATGGCGTACCGGCATCAGAAATCAACGCAATATTCACGCCTTGTAAAAGTTTTTCGACTAACGCACCGGCTTTTTGCTGTTCATTATGATCATGTAAGGCAAAAAACGGCTTTTTAATGCCGTAATGGGCTAATAATAAACCGCTGTGTCGGGTATCTTCTGCTGCAATGAGATCGACTTGTTGAAACGTTTCCAGCGCACGTTGTGTAATATCTTGTAAATTGCCGATAGGCGTTGCGACGATATATAAAATTCCGTTTGAATTGCTCATTTAGACTTCTTTTATTTGCTTTTAGTTAGGGAGATAAGTAAGATCGCTCCAATTGTTTAACCAATGGAGTAATTATGTCTATTCTATTACAACGCATTAATTTAAAAAATCGATTAATGCCTTTTTTGTTCACGCTAATTTTAGCCGGCTGTAATGCCAATTTTATGGGGAATAGCTTCACCAGTGAACTCAAAAAAGATGCGAATGCAAGTTCTGAATTTTATATGAATAAAATTGGGCAAACACAAAAAATCGAAGATCAACAAACCTACAAATTATTAGCCGCGCGTGTACTCGTGACGGAAAACAAAGTGCCTCAAGCCCAAGCGCTATTAAACGAATTAAGCACACTCAATCCAGATCAATTATTGGATAAATCACTTATTGAAGCGCATATCGCTGCCGTACAAGGTAACAATCAACACGCTGAAGATTTATTACGCCGTGTGGATTTAACGCAATTAAGCAGCTCCCAGGTTGGCCGTTATTATGCGGTAAAAGCGCGCATAGCGGAAAACAAAAATGCCATTATTGATGCGGTGAAAGCACGTATTCAAATGGATCAAGTGCTCACCGATGTACCTCGAAAACAAGAAAATAATGACCGCACTTGGGCGTTATTACGTCAAGCGAATCGCGGTTTATTAAATAATACGCCGGATGAAGGCAATTTAGCCTTAGCCGGCTGGTTGGCGCTCGCCCGTGCTTATAATGATAATTTAAGTCAGCCAACCCAATTAAGCCAAGCTTTGCAAAATTGGAAATCGGCTTATCCGAATCACTCTGCGTCTTATTTATTCCCAACGGAATTACAAGGCTTATTCAACTTCCAACAAACATCACTTTCTCAAGTCGCCTTGCTTTTACCGCTAAGTGGTAATGGTCAAATTCTCGGTAACACCATCAAATCTGGTTTTGATGCAGCCAAAGGCGACAATACCACTGTTCAAGTGCAGGTTTATGATACCGTTGCGACCCCTATCAACGATATTATTGCGCAAGCTAAACAAGCCGGTGTTCGTGCGATTATCGGACCTTTGCTAAAACAAAACGTAGATAGCGTATTAAATAATCCGTCTGCTATTCAAGGCATAGACGTTCTTGCATTGAACTCTACACCAAATGCCCGTGCTATTGGTCAAGTTTGCTATTATGGCTTATCTCCTGAAGATGAAGCCGAATCGGCCGCCAATAAAATGTGGAAAGATGGCATTCAAGTGCCAATGGTTGCGGTGCCACAAAACGATTTAGGACAACGTACTGCGACAGCATTTAACATTCGTTGGCAACAACTTTCCGGTACTGATGCGAATATTAAATATTACAACCAAACCGGTGATGTCGGTGTGGCGTTACAAGACCAAAACGTACAAGGCCTTTATGTTGTTGCAAAAAGTGAAGAATTGGCTGATGTAAAATCCGTGATTGATAATAGCGGCAGCAATATCAAATTGTATGCCAGCTCACGCAGCAACTCCTCCAATAACGGACCAGAATACCGCTTGTTAATGAACGGGCTGCAATTTAGTGATATTCCGTTCTTCAAAGACACGGATTCTGCGCAATATCAAAAAATTGCTACCAATACTAACGGCGACTACTCGTTAATGCGTTTATACGCCATGGGAGCTGACGCTTGGTTGTTAATTAGTCATTTCAATGAACTACGCCAAGTGCCGGGTTATCAAATTGACGGCTTAACCGGTAAATTAAGCGCAGGTCCGAACTGCAATATCGAACGTGATATGACTTGGTTCCAATATCAAAATGGTGGCATTCAAGTATTAAACTAAGTTAAAAATGTTTTCTCTAAAACGTCAACAAGGGGCGAGATTTGAACACAAAGCTCGCCTCTTTTTAGAATCTCAAGGCTTAACTTTTCTCGCAGCCAATCAGAATTTCAAATGCGGTGAATTAGATCTCGTCATGTTAGATCAAGACACTATCGTGTTTGTCGAAGTCCGCCAACGTAAAAACGATCACTTCGGCTCTGCCATAGACAGTGTGGATTGGAAAAAACAACAGCGTTGGACGGATGCTGCCGCACTTTGGTTGGCACAGCGGAAACAAAGTTTAGAAGATACAGACTGCCGTTTTGACTTAGTCGCCTTCGGCAAAACCGACCAAGATATCCAATGGATCCCCAACTTTCTTGATTAATCACTATGCTAAATAAACTCAATGATTTATATGAGGAAAATATTAAAACTCATATTTACGCCAAAAGCCTGTTAAGTACACAAATTGTCGAGGCGGCACAACGCATGATTGCCTGCCTATTACAAGGCAATAAAGTGATTGTCTGCGGAGAGGGGCGTTCTTATATTAATGCCCAATGCTTAGTGGCGAATTTATTAAATCGTTACGAATTAAAGCGCCCGAGCTTTCCTTCTGTTTTATTGAGCTTAGATAGTGCGGTCAGTTCTACCTTTATTTCTGATCTTGCCTTAGAAAAATTATACCAACACCAATTTAACGCCACTGCGCAAAAAGGCGATATGCTAGTGGCATTCGCACCTTTAGGTAATGAAAAGAACGTGCTTAATATTATTACGCATGCGGTCAATAAAGACATCACAACTCTTGTTTTAACCGGTAGCAGCCACGATCATATTCAAGGCATTTTGACCGAAAACGATTTACACATCGCGGTGCCAAGCGCAAAAGAAAGCCGATTGTTGGAAAATCACTTATTTATTATTAACAGTATTTGTGAACTTATTGATTTTAAACTCTTTTCTCATTCATAGCTTGACAAAAACCGTCCATTCAAGCCACACTAGCGCATAATTACCACACAGACAAAGGAGACAATGATGCTAACAAGTCCATTAAAAAAACTGGTTCTTGTGTTAACGACAGCCTGCTTACTACAAGGTTGTGTTGCCGCTGCGATTGGTGGTGCTGCGGTTGCCGGTGCGACAAAAGTTGCCACCGATCCTCGCACCATGGGAACGCAAATTGACGATGAAACGTTAGAACAACGCGTCTATTCCGCCATCAAAAAAGATCCTCAAATTAAATCGGAAGCGCGTATTAGTGTCACTGCGTATAGTGGTCGTATCTTATTAACCGGTCAAATACCAAATGAAAGTTTGCGCGACGTTGCCACAGGATTAGCCAAAGGCGTACAAAACGTCAACGATGTTTATAATGAAGTTCGTGTAGGAGAAAAAGTCAGTTTTACTCAAATGAGCAAAGATGCTTGGATTACCAGCCAAATTAAATCTAAAATGCTTGTTGATTCCAAAGTGAAAACCAGTGACATCAAAGTGGTAACAGAAAATAATGAAGCCTTCCTCATGGGCAATGTGACCCAAGATCAGGGCAATGCTGCCGCGGAAATTGCGCGTAATGTTTCGGGTGTAACCAAAGTTGTCAAAGTTTTTAATTACTTAAATTAACATTCAAGGGAACGTTATTTAACCCTTTCGGGCATTCACGATTTCGTGCAACAAGTTGCACGCTACAATTCTTATATGACAAAAAGGTGCATAGTGCACCTTTTTATTTGCCTTTGATTTAAGTATTTAAGTGCGGTCAATTTTCGAGGTGAATTTCATTTTTGTGTTTCACAATCACCATATGATGATCCGCAAATTTCTGCGCAAGCGTTTGGATTGATTGTCCATTTGGCAACACAAGATGCGGGGCGATCTCGACCAATGGAATGATCACAAACTCGCGCTGATGCATATCATAATGCGGCACGGTCAGGCGTTCTGACTGAATAATGTGATCTGCATAAAGCAAAATATCCAAATCTAATGTACGCTCTCCCCAACGGCGCAGACGAACACGCCCTTGTTCATGTTCAATACGCTGTAATTCATCCAACAATGCCAGCGGCGCAAGTGAGGTTTCCAAACAGGCAACCGCATTCACATAATCCGGCTGATCTTGTGGCCCAAGTGGCTTACTTTGATAAAAAGAACTCACCGCCGTTAATCTTGAATCAGAAAGCTCATTTAACGCCTGCAATGCGGCTGTCAGTTGCGCCTGAGGATGATCAAGATTACTCCCTAAGGCAATATACACCTTATTCATGACTCACCTTTTTCACAGAATGATGTCGCTTACGACGATGATATTTCCGTTTTTTAGGCTGACTCGGTAACTCTTTTACCAAATCTTGTCGTTGGCTTTCGTTGCTAAATTGGTATTCATGCCACCATGCCGCCAATTCCACCGCTTCACCACCCTCAATTTCTGCGCGTATAACCAATAAATCAAAGCCGGCACGGAATTTTGTTTGCTCAATGGCACGTTGTACGGATTTTGGCGTACGTTTTAAAAACTGTAATTGCAATAACCAAATTTCACGAATAACGGCCGTATGGCGACGCGGTACGGCTAAACTTTTACACAATTGCTCAAGTACATCATTTGAGGCTAACGCATAAGCATCGTAATTATTCAGCCCCCCTTCATTTTTTAACACCTCAACCCGTTCCCGTAAGGGATACCAAAAAAAGGCGGCAAATAAAAATGCCGGATTGATGGGGAGTTTGTCCGCCACGCGCTCATCCGTTGAAGTTAGCGCACGCAAAATCATTTTTTCCGTCATGCTATCTTCATACTCGGTAAAATAGGGCGTTAATAATGGGAAAAGTGGCTCAAACAAACCGTATTGACGTAATAGCCGATAAGTTTTGACACCGTAGCCACTTTGCAATAGCTTCAAGCTTTCTTCAAATAAACGTGCCGGTGGAATATTTTTGAGCAAATGGGCAAGGGATTTAATCGGCGCATCACTGGGTTTATCCAAGAACATATCCAATTTCGCCATAAAGCGAATAGAACGCAACATACGCACCGGATCTTCCTGATAGCGGGTAACCGGATCACCAATTAAACGCAACTTTCCATTTTTTAAATCATCAATACCGTTAAAGAAATCTTTTAGCGTGTTGTCTTGTGGATTGTAATAGAGGGCGTTTACGCTAAAATCACGGCGTTCCGCATCTTGCTCCAAGGTGCCATACACGTTATCACGCAACAGCATGCCTTCTTCGCTTTGCTTAGCCAGCTTTTCGTTATGATGTTCTGCATGGCCGGCGCGAAACGTTGCCACCTCAATAATCTCACGTCCAAACATCACGTGTGCTAAGCGAAAACGTCGCCCCACTAAACGACATTGACGTTGAAAAACCGCTTGAATTTGTTCCGGACGCGCATTGGTCGCCACATCAAAATCTTTCGGTTTTTTGCCCAGTAATAAATCACGCAAACAGCCACCGACCACATAGGCTTCATACCCTTGGCGTTGTAATTTTTCCACCACCGTTAATGCATTACGATTAAACATACGCGGCGTAATGCCATGCACGGATGCCTTAATACTATGTTTGCAATCTTTTTTAGGGGTATTTCTTTTATTGTGGGATGAACCCTGAACCTTGTTTTTTACAGGTTCAGTCACTGTGATAGAGGGTCTTTTAGGTGAGGTTTTAACATCATGTTGAGTAGCCGAATGTTTTTGGCTTTTCTTACTCAAAAGATTTTTAATATAGGTAAAAATAAGACATCTCCGTTTATCAGAAAAATAACGTGAAAGTGCGGTCGAAAAATAAGGTGTTTTTTGACCGCACTTTTATCTGTTTTGAGTCAAATTAACCGACCATTTGTTTTTCGCGAATTTCCGCTAAGGTTTTACAGTCGATACACAAATCTGCCGTTGGGCGCGCCTCTAAGCGTTTAATCCCGATTTCTACGCCACAAGATTCGCAATAACCAAAATCGTCGTTATCTAATTTTTTTAAGGTACTTTCGATTTTTTTCATTAATTTACGCTCACGATCGCGAGTACGCAATTCCAAGCTAAATTCCTCTTCTTGCGTTGCTCTATCAGAGGGATCCGGAAAATTAGACGCCTCATCTTGCATATGCGCGACAGTTCGAGACGCTTCATCTCTAATTTGATCATGCCAAGCTTGAAGGATTTTTCTGAAATGCAGCACTTGCTGCTCATTCATATACTCTTCGCCTTTTTTCTCTTTGTACGGCTCAACACCGGCTAACGCTAATAAGCTCAAAGACGCTTTACTCATTTGTATCTCCTAATAAAAAACGCATCCATTTAACACGTCTAAAACGCCACTTATCTGTGCTGCTTTTGCGGATTATCAAAGTAACACCAAAATTAAAACAGACCCTAGTTTTTGAAAGGCGTAATAAATAACAGAACTTCCTCAAATGATCAAATAAATTTACGTTTCATTTCATCGTTTTTACCTTAATTTTTCTAAATTTGCGATCTTGCACGCATTATTGATTCGCCGGTTTATCTCTCCCCTCGGTTTTCTTTCATATTACGCCTTGAGTTAAATAATAAAGTGCGGTTAAAAACGTGACTATTTCATTAGATAAATTCGCCGGTTGCCTGATTTTCAGCGGATTAACACTGCTCGTTTTACCGGATAATTGGCTTTTATCATGGGAAATGGGTGCCTATATCGCATTTCCGATATTACTTATAATGTTACTGTGTTATCGCCTTAAATTAACGCGTTTATCCACCTTCCTTGCCTATTGTTTATTGTGTTTAGCGCAACTGGTTTATGTACATTACCCTGCCCTGTCACTTCTTCAACAAGCGGATAACATCGCCCATCTGCCGACCCCCCTTCACACCGAATTCACCGTGCAAGAAATATTGCATCAACAAGATTTTCAAACGCTGGTCATTGTCGCCAAACTCGCTGAGCATTTGCCGGAACAGCGAATTTATGCGCAATGGAAAGCGCCACACAAAGTAAAAATTGGTGAACGCTATGCAGGAGATTTACGTCTGCGCCCCCTTTCTTCTCGTTTAAATATGCACGGCTTTGATCGCCAACAATGGTACTTTAGTAAACGCATTACTGTGTGGGCAGAAGTGAAAAGTGCGGTCAAAATCGAGCAGGTTTTTTCATGGCGGCAAAACGCACTTCATCATGCGCTCAAGCAAACAGAACAGTTATCTCAACAAGGGTTGTTATTGGCTTTAGGTTTTGGCGAACGGGCATGGCTCGAAAACGCCACCTGGCAAATTTATCAAAAAACCAATACGGCACACTTGATCGCGATTTCAGGATTACATATTGGTCTGGCGATGATGTTAGGCTTTGCCTTGGCACGCTTACTCCAATTTACGTTTCCAACCCATTACATCACGCCAATCTTTCCGATTTTCTGTGGCTTGATGTTAGCCCTGCTTTATAGTCAACTTGCAGGTCTGGCAATCCCCACGCTACGAGCCATGATTGCTCTCGCGTTACTCTACGCTATTCAGCATTTAAGACTGCATTGGACGGTGTGGCAACTGTTATTGCGTGTCGTCGCACTGTTGATTTTTATCGATCCGCTCATGTTGCTTTCCACCAGTTTTTGGCTATCCGTGGGTGCGGTCACCTGTTTAATTGTTTGGTATCAATGTTTTCCGCTGTCCTTATTACACTGGCGCGGCAAATCATTCAGCCACTCGCCTTGGGGAAAAGTGCGGTACGTTTTCGGTTTATTTCATTTGCAACTTGGTTTACTTTGGTTATTCACGCCGATTCAATTGTTCTTTTTTAACGGCATTTCCTTAAACAGTTTTATTGCCAATCTTATTGCCGTGCCACTTTATAGCTTCATTTTAGTGCCGTTGGTGCTGTTTGCTGTGCTCACACAAGGCAGTTGGAACACCTGGTGGCTTGCCAATGAGCTGGCAGAAAAAATCACCGCACTTTTAGCCCCGTTGCAGGATCATTGGCTGGCTATTTCTCTTCCCCACAGTTTATGGATTACGCTTGTTTTAACCGGCCTGTTTTTAGGCTTGCTTCATTACGTTTATAAACCCCAAAAACCCCTTTCTTCTACATTGGAATTAGCAAAACGCACTCGTTTAGAAGGATTTCACCTCGCTACTGAACGCACCTTAAGTTTTCCCTTACAAAAGACAATTTACGGGGTATGTTGCGGATTGATTGTATTTTGCGGCATCACATTAGCGCACCACTACCTTTCCCGCCCAAATTGGCAATTGGATACCTTAGATGTCGGCCAAGGGTTAGCCACCTTGATCGTGAAAGATGGCAAAGGCGTGCTATACGACACCGGCTCAAGTTGGGAAAGCGGCAGTATGGCGCAGTTAGAAATTCTGCCTTATTTACAGCGACAAGGCATTCAGTTGGAATGGCTGATTTTAAGCCATGATGACAACGATCATTCGGGCGGTGCCCGTGCGATGTTATCCGCTTATCCCGACATTCAACTGACCACCGCGTCGCAAAAACGCTATGGCGAAAAAAACACAGCAGAAAACGACCGCACTTTTTGCCTTGCCGGCAAACAATGGGCATGGCAGGGCTTGCGCTTAACCGTACTCTCCCCCGATAACATCGTGCCCCGTGCGGAAAATTCCAATTCCTGCACGCTATTATTAACGGACGGCAAACATAATATTTTGCTGACAGGCGATGCCGATCTCAGCGTGGAATACAACATTTTACCCAAGCTAGATAAAATCCACGTACTACAAGTGGGACACCATGGCAGCAAAACCTCAACAGGAGAAGCATTAGTGCGCCACATTCAACCAGATATTGCGCTAATTTCCAGTAGCCGTTGGAATCCTTGGCATTTTCCCCATCAAACGGTTGTTGACCGATTAACGCGACACCATGCTCAACTTTATAACACGGCAGAAGACGGACAAATCCGCTTATTATTTGAAAAAAACGACATCAAAATTCAAACGGCACGGGCGGAATTTTCGCCATGGTATCGCAGATTAATTGGCTTGAAGGGCAAATAAAGGTACAATGCGCCATTATTTTTGACCCAACGACAGATATTATGACGCAAGATCAAGATCTTTCTACCCTGCAAACCTTCAAACGATTATGGCCGACCATTAGCCCTTATAAAACCGGTCTTATTGCCGCCGGCATTGCATTGGTGCTCAATGCGTTAACCGATTCCGGTTTAATTTTCTTACTTAAACCCTTGTTAGATGAAGGCTTTGGCAAGGCAGATGCCTATTTCTTAAAGCAAATGTCGGTTTTTGTGGTATTGCTGATCATTTTTCGCGGTATTTCCGGTTTTATTTCTAACTATTGTTTAGCGTGGGTATCCGGCAAAGTGGTGATGACCATGCGTCGCCGTTTATTTAAACACTTAATGTTTATGCCGGTCGGTTTTTTTGATAAAAATGCGACCGGAAAACTGCTTTCCCGCATCACTTATGATTCTGAAGTGATCGCCAACGCCTCTTCAGGTTCCTTGGTGACCATTGTGCGCGAAGGTGTCTATTTGATTTCCCTATTGGGCATCATGCTTTATACCAGCTGGCAACTGTCGGTTGTATTGCTGATTATCGGCCCGATTATCGGCGTGTTGATCAGTTTAGTGTCGAAGAAATTCCGTAATCTCAGCCGTAATATGCAAAACTCCATGGGCGATTTAACCTCCACCACAGAGCAAATGTTAAAAGGGCATAAAGTGGTACTGTCTTTCGGCGGGCAAGTTATCGAGGAAGAACGTTTCAATCAAGTGAGCAACGATATGCGCCGTAAAGGCATGAAAATGGCGGCTGCCGATGCCATTGCCGATCCGGTGGTGCAAATCATTGCCTCGTTTGCCCTTGCCGCCGTGTTATACCTCGCAAGTTTCCCTTCCATCATGGATCAAAACTTAAGTGCGGGGACATTTACCGTTGTTTTCTCTTCCATGCTTGCCTTAATGCGTCCGTTAAAATCCTTAACGAACGTCAACGCCCAATTCCAACGCGGTATGGCAGCCTGTCAAACCTTGTTCGGTATTTTGGATATGGAAACGGAAAAAGACACCGGCACGCATAAAGCGGACAATGTGAAAGGCGACCTTGAATTTAAAAATGTCACCTTTCGCTATGAGGGCAAAGAAGAACTTGCCTTGGATAATATTTCTTTCCACATTCCTCATGGCAAAACGGTGGCATTGGTGGGGCGTTCCGGTTCCGGTAAATCTACCATCGCGAATTTAGTGACCCGCTTCTATGATGTGACTCAAGGTGAAATTCTATTAGACGGCGTGAATATTCAAGATTATCGCCTATCGGATTTACGCGAAAATTGCGCCGTTGTCTCCCAACAAGTGCACTTATTCAACGATACCATCGCCAATAACATCGCTTATGCAGCGAAAGATAAATATAGCCGTGAAGAAATCATCAATGCCGCAAAAGCCGCACACGCGATGGAATTTATCGAACATTTAGAACATGGTTTGGATACCGTTATCGGCGAAAATGGTGCCAGCTTATCCGGCGGTCAACGCCAACGTTTAGCCATTGCCCGTGCGTTATTACGGAATTCACCGGTGTTAATTTTAGATGAAGCGACCTCCGCTTTAGATACGGAATCCGAGCGTGCGATTCAAGCCGCATTGGAAGAAATTCAAAAAGATCGTACCGTTTTGGTGATCGCGCATCGTTTATCCACCATTGAAAAAGCGGACGAAATTCTTGTCATTGAAAACGGACAAATTAAAGAACGCGGCAACCACCAAGCCCTATTGGCACAAGGCGGTGCGTATAAACAATTACACGGCATGCAGTTCAGTCAATAATTAACCTAAGGAGAAAGTATGCAGTTTTGGTATTCCCGTTCGTGGATCACATGGCTACTCTGCCCTTTCTCTTTGTTATTTTGGCTGATTAGTACTCTTCGTCGAGCGCTCTTTCGCTTTCATGTCTTAAAATCCTATCGCGCACCTGTTCCCGTCGTGGTTGTCGGCAATTTATCTGTGGGCGGAAACGGAAAAACACCCGCGGTGATTTGGTTGGTCGAAGAACTTCGCAAGTGCGGTTTACATGTCGGGGTGATTTCCCGTGGTTATGGCAGCCAAACAAAAACCTATCCTTTGTTGGTTACGCCGAGCAGTGATCCGGTGCAAGCCGGTGATGAACCGGTTTTAATTGCCACACGGACCCAAGCCCCGGTTTGCATTTCCCCTAATCGTCAACAAGTCATCGAATGTCTATTACAACATGCGCCTTGTGATGTCATCATTAGCGATGACGGCTTACAACATTACAAATTACAGCGTGATATTGAAATCGTGATCATGGATGCACAACGTGGTTTAGGTAATGGTTTCTTATTGCCGGCAGGCCCGCTACGCGAGTTGCCAAGCCGTTTACAATCCGTCGATTTCATTATTACCAACGGTGCAGAAAATCAATACAGCGATGCGGTGATGTACTTAAAACCACAATACGCCGTCAATTTAGTGACTAAAGCACAACGTCCGTTAAATGAATTTAACTACGCAACCGCTATCGCCGGTATCGGCAATCCGCCACGCTTTTTTGCGATGTTAGAACAACAAGGAATCACATTAAGTGAAACTCAAGCCTTCCAAGATCATCAGGCTTTTACCGCCTCTTTGTTTGATAAATTCGATAAAAATCAACCGCTCTTCATGACCGAAAAAGATGCGGTGAAGTGTCTCGCCTTTGCGCAAGAAAATTGGTGGTATGTGCCGGTAACCACGGAAATCCAAGGGGCTAAAACACAGCAACTGATTCAAAAAATTGTGCAAAAGTGCGGTCAAAAATCAAAGTAAAATACCATGAACAAACAATTATTGGATATCCTGGCTTGCCCAACTTGCCATGGACATTTGGAATACGATGCGCAACATCAACGTTTAATTTGTCGTATTGAAAAGCTTGCCTACCCGATCAAAAACGGTATTCCGATATTATTAGCAGAACAGGCAGAAACATTAAGCCAATCAGAGGAACAATAACATGACCCAATTCACCGTAATCATTCCCGCCCGTTACGCCTCTAGCCGTCTGCCGGGTAAACCGTTAGCAGACATTGCCGGCAAACCGATGATTCAACATGTTTTTGAACAAGCCAAACAATCCGGTGCTAGCCGAATTATTATTGCCACTGACAATGAACAAGTGGCAACCGCGGCTAAAAATTTTGGTGCGGAAGTGTGCATGACGGCAGAAAGCCACAACTCCGGCACAGAACGCTTGGCGGAAGTGGTTGAAAAACTGGCGATTCCCGACAACGAAATCATCGTAAACATTCAAGGCGATGAACCGCTTATTCCGCCGGTGATCGTCAAACAGGTGGCAGAAAATCTCGCTAAATACCCTGTCAGCATGGCAAGCCTTGCGGTCAATATCGACGAGCCAGAGGAATTATTTAATCCCAACGTGGTGAAAGTGCTAACCGACAAAGACGGCTATGTGCTTTATTTCTCCCGTGCCGTGATTCCTTGGGATCGCGATCAATTTGCGCAAATGGATGACGTAGCAAAATTGCAACTGAACACACAATATCTGCGCCATATTGGGATTTATGCTTACCGCGCCGGTTTCATTAAACAATATGTGCAATGGCAACCGACCGCATTAGAACACATCGAAAAACTGGAACAGCTACGCGTGCTTTGGAACGGCGAAAAAATTCATGTAGAACTCGCCAAAGAAGTGCCGGCTGTAGGTGTGGATACCGCCGAGGATCTGGAAAAAGTGCGGTCGATTTTAACAAAGAAATCGCATTAATAAAAAAGCTCCCCTCTTTAGAAAAGAGGGACTGGGGGAGATTTGACAGACGGAATTAACGGAGAAAATAATGTATTTCTCAACGCAATTAAGCAATTTACAATTCTGCCCCCAATAACCGCTGGCGCGCGTTTCCTAACGCGTGCCGAAAATAGATAAACATAATAACAAGCACACGCTAGGAAGCGTGCGCAATCAAAAGAGATCTTTCCTGTGCCTGATATCACTTTCGACGCAAAAAAATTCCTCGCTAACGTACCGCACTTACCGGGCGTTTATCGTATGTATGACGATAGCAACACGGTGATTTATGTGGGCAAGGCGAAAGATCTGAAAAAACGCTTATCCAGCTATTTTCGTAAGCAGTTAAACAGCAAAAAAACGGAAGCATTGGTGGCATCAATTCATCATATTGAAACCACGATTACCACCTCGGAAACAGAAGCACTCCTGCTTGAGCACAATTACATCAAAACCTATCAACCGCGTTATAACGTGTTGTTGCGCGATGATAAATCCTATCCGTATATTTTATTAACCAAAGAAACGCATCCTCGCATTACCTCTTATCGTGGCTCGAAAAAAATCCAAGGGGAATATTTCGGCCCTTACCCCAATGCCGGCGCGGTGCGTGAGACCTTGTCTTTATTGCAAAAATTGTTCCCTATTCGGCAATGTGAAAATTCGGTGTATAACAATCGCTCACGCCCTTGTTTGCAATATCAAATCGGGCGTTGTCTTGCCCCCTGCGTAAAAGGTTACGTAACAGACGAAGCCTATGCGCAACAGGTGAATTTTGCCCGCTTGTTCTTACAGGGCAAAGATCAACAAGTGTTGGATCATTTAGTCAAACAAATGGAACAGGCAAGTCAGCAACTGAATTTTGAAGAGGCGGCACGGATTCGCGATCAAATTCAGGCGGTGCGCGCGGTAATTGAAAAACAATTTGTCGCCAACGATCGCCATGATGATATTGATATTATCGCCATCGCCTACCAACTTGGTGTGGCTTGCGTGCAGGTGTTGTTTATCCGTCAGGGTAAGATTTTGGGTAATCGTAGTTACTTCCCGAAAGTGCCGAACAATACCAATCTGGCAGAACTCACAGAAACCTTTGTTGGGCAATTTTATTTACAGGCACACCAAGGCAGAACCATTCCGAACACCATTATCGTGGATCAAAAACTTGAAGAAAAAGCGGATTTGGAAACCTTGTTAAGCGACCAAGCGGGGCGCAAAGTTACCATTCAAGATCATGCCAAAGGTGATAAAAGCAAATACCTACAGCTGGCCCAAATGAATGCCAAAGCAGCATTGGTCACCAAATTAAAACAATCTACCTTGCAACATGATCGCTATGCCGCCCTGCAGGAGTTACTCGGCATTGATGTTATCAAACGCATGGAATGTTTTGACATCAGCCACACCATGGGCGAACAAACCATTGCTTCCTGCGTGGTGTTCAATCAAGACGGACCGCTAAAATCCGATTACCGTCGTTTTAACATCAGCGGCATCACCAAAGGCGATGACTACGCTGCCATGGAACAGGCACTGTTAAAACGCTACGACAAAGATTTGGAAGAAGACAAAATCCCCGACATTATTTTTATTGACGGCGGCAAAGGACAACTCAACCGTGCGTTACACGTGTTTGAAAATCTCAAGGTAAAATGGAATAAAAACCGACCGCACTTAATTGGCGTTGCCAAAGGCGTCGATCGTCGTGCCGGCTTGGAAACCCTAATTTTAAGCAAATGGGATAAAGAATTGCATTTGCCATCGGACAGCCTCGCGCTCCATTTAATCCAACATATCCGCGATGAAAGCCACAATCACGCCATCAGCGGACACCGTAAGAAACGCCAACAACATTTTACCCAAAGCGGCTTAGAAAGCATCGAAGGCGTAGGCGCCAAACGCCGCCAAGCGCTCCTCAAATACCTCGGCGGCTTACAAGGCGTTAAAAACGCCACCCTCGATGAAATTGCCTCCGTCCCCGGTATTTCAAAGGCGCTGGCAGAAAAGATTTTTGAAACATTGCAGCATTAAGACTTGCCATGCAAAATAAAGAATAATTTGCTAAAAAGATAATTTTTATGCAAAATCCGTTTATATTTATCTTGCTGGAATTCGTATGCTTAACAAACCTAACTCGCTTCTACAGGCGTTTAAAGACTTATTGCGTCAAGAAAAATTCGGCTCGCAGAGCGAAATTGTGACTGAATTGCAAAAACTCGGATTTCATTCGATCAATCAATCGAAAGTCTCCCGAATGCTCACCAAAGTCGGGGCGGTACGCACGCGTAATACTCGCATGGAAATGGTGTATTGCCTTCCCACTGATCTCACCGTGCCACAAGCCGCCAGTTCACTGAAAGATTTGGTATTGGATATTGATCATAACAATATGTTGATTGTGATTCATACCAGCCCCGGCGCGGCACAACTCATTGCTCGTTTACTGGATTCGATCAGCAAAGCCGAAGGTATTTTAGGCAATATTGCCGGGGACGATACCATTTTTGTCACCCCAACCCGCGATACCGACATTCAGCGATTATTTGCCAAAATACAGGCATTATTTGATCATTCAAATGAATCCATTTAGACGCTTATGAGAATTCTTATTACCGGTGCAACCGGCTTTATTGGCACAGCCCTCGTGCCGCAACTTTTAGCGCGAAATCATCACCTCACCGCATTCGTGCGCGATATTTCAGCCGCGCAGGCTAAACTCCCCGCTTCTCCCAACATCGAATACATTAATACGCTAGATTATTTTCAACATTTAGATCAGTTTGATGCCGTCATTAATCTGGCCGGTGAACCGATTTTTCACCGCCGTTGGACGGATGAACAAAAACGCCGCCTAAAAGACAGTCGCGTTGCTTTAACGCAACAACTGGCGGACTTAATTAATCGCAGTACGACACCACCTTGTCTTATCTCAGGTTCCGCGACCGGTTATTATGGGGATGCTCAAGAGCAGATTTTACATGAGGGAAGCGCACCGGCAACAAACTTTATCGGTGAATTATGCCAAGCTTGGGAAGCAGCGGCATTACAGGCTCGCACGCGCGTTTGTATTATGCGAACCGGCATGGTCCTTGGCAAACAAGGCGGGGCGTTGGCTAAAATGATGCCGCTCTATTCTTGTTGTCTCGGTGCGAAACTGGGTTCCGGGCAGCAATATTGGGCATGGATCGCCCTTGAGGATATGGTAAACGCGATGTTATTTTTACTCGAACAGGATGCTTGCCAAGGCGTATTTAATCTCGTTGCGCCACACGCCATTCGTCAAAAAGACTTTCACACTATGCTAGGACGTGCGATCAAACGTCCTCAACAGCCCTTTGCCGCACCGGCATTGATGTTGAAATGTCTTCTTGGGGAACGCGCCGCGCTATTACTGGACAGCCAGCATATTCAGCCTCAACATTTACTTGCTCAAGGCTTTCAATTCCGCTATCCGACATTGTCATCTTATTTGCCTGACCTGATTTAAGTGTTGCTTCAAACGTCATGGTGGGTGTTTATGGTCTAACCGTGGAAATTATCCCATTCCGCCAAAATACGCAGAGCCTATTGTAGCGTGCAACTTGTTGCACGAAATCGTGAATGCCCAAAAGGGTTAAATAACGTTCCCTGTGTGGTTTGGTCGTGCATCAAGATGCACGCTACGCACTGACTTGATTTAAGCGCTGCTTCAAACGTCATGGTGGGTATTTATGGTCGCACAGTGGAAATTATCTCATTCCGTCAGAATACACGGATCCTATTGTAGCGTGCAACTTGTTGCACGAAATCGTGAATGCCCGAAAGGGTTAAATAACGTTCCCTGTGTGGTGTGGTCGTGCATCAAGATGCACGCTACACACTGACCTGATTTATAAGCGTTGCCTCAAACGTCATGGTGGATATTTATGGTCGCACAGTGGACATTATCCCATTCCGTCCAAAGACACAGATCCTATCAGCAAAAGTGCGGTGAAAAATGAATATATTTCCTACCGCACTTTGTTGCTATATATAAAAACAGCCGCTTATTATCAAAGCGGCTGTTTACATTATCTCTAAATTAAAGAACGCGACGAGATTGCGTGTATGTTTTTGCCCAGTAGCTATCATCTAGGGACTCAATGATCACACCACGGCTTGTGCTAGAATGCATAAATCGATTATTACCAATATACACACCTACATGATTATTTTTACGGAAGAAGACTAAATCGCCTACTTTTAATTCATGCTTCTGAATTTGCTTGCCAACATGGCGTTGTTCCGCAGTGGAACGTGGTAATGCTAAACCGTAGGCTTTGAGAAAGGTTGTTTGCATAAAACCGGAGCAGTCGATCCCGCCTTTAGTCAACCCGCCTAAACGATAACGCGTACCTGCCCATTCTTGGTAAATTTTCGCAAGTCGTTTATCGGTAATCTCAGAATATTGACGTGGTTTGTTGGTTTTTAGCGTGGTGCTAATGAGTTGATTTAATTGTTCTTCATTTTGTGCCGAGGCTGTTAAATTTTCAGATGTCGTAGAACAGGCCGTTAATACAAATAGCGGAAGAAGAATAAAAAATTTCTTAAACATAGGTAATCGTCGTTATTTTAAAAAGTTATTTATACATAAAAATTCCCAGCGATCCTAGCGTAAAATAAAGAAAAAATCCAGAAAAAGCTCAATTTAATTTCAAAAAATCTGTGTTTTATCGCCTATATAGTGCATAAAAAGAATTTTATGCACTATATATTGAATATTGAAGAGACTAGTTAGAAGTGTCTAATTCAGGGAAGGATTTCACCAAATCATCAACCGCTTTCATTTGTGCAACGAAGGCTTCCAATTTATCTAACGGTAACGCTGACGGCCCATCACATTTGGCTTTGCTCGGTTCCGGGTGCGCCTCGAGGAATAGGCCAGCCAAACCAACCGCTAAACCGGCACGGGCAAGTTCGGTGACTTGCGCACGACGCCCACCGGAGGCAGCGCCAAACGGGTCACGACATTGCAATGAATGGGTCACATCAAAAATCACCGGGCAACCTTTAGAGACATTTTTCATCACGCTGAAACCTAACATATCAACAATTAAATTGTCATAGCCGAAATTCGTGCCACGATCACACAAAATCACCTTATCATTGCCGCATTCTGCAATTTTTTCCACAATATTGCCCATTTGTCCCGGACTTAAAAATTGCGGTTTTTTCACATTAATAATCGCACCGGTGCGCGCCATCGCTTCGACCAAATCTGTTTGGCGAGCAAGAAATGCCGGTAACTGAATAATATCCGCCACCTCGGCAACCGGTTGGCATTGGTAAATTTCATGTACATCCGTAATGATTTTTACACCGAATGTTTGCTTTAACTCAGCAAAAATTTTCAATCCCTGTTCCATGCCCGGGCCGCGATAAGAATGAATGGAAGAACGGTTCGCCTTATCAAAAGAGGCTTTAAACACATAAGGCACGCCCAATTTTTGCGTCACTTCCACATATTTTTCACACACTTGCATTGCCATATCGCGGCTTTCGAGCACATTCATGCCGCCAAATAAGACAAAGGGTTTATCGTTGGCAATTTGAATATCGCCTAATTGAATGCATTTATTTTGCATATGTCTTCCTTATTTATTTTCAGTTTGAGCCCAACAACCTAAGGTTACGCGCTCATTATTTCCGTAATCCCGTAAAGTTTCAATCGATGTCCAAAAATTCTCTTGGAAAATCGACCGCACTTTTTCCCCTTGTTGCCAACCATGTTCCACCAACAGATAACCGCCTGTCCGCATAAATTTCGGCGCATTGGCGATAATATGACGTAAGTCCGCATAGCCTTCTTCTTCCGCCACTAACGCCGACAAGGGCTCAAAGCGTACATCTCCTTGGGTTAAATGTTCATCCTTTGCATCAATATAAGGCGGATTACTCACAATCAAATCAAATGTGCCAGTCACCTTGTCAAACCAATGGCTTTGTAAAAAACTGACGTCTAACTGATTTTTTTCCGCATTAGATGTCGCCAACGCCACCACATTCGGCATGACATCCACTCCAATAACTTCTAGCTGAATTTGCTGTTTTTCTGCAATCGGTTTTAATTCAGAGGCTAACGCTAAGGCAATCGCCCCCGTGCCGGTACCCAGATCTAAAATACGAAAACGTTGGGAATCTTGACCGCACTTTTGTAGCTTTTCAATGGCAATCGCTAGCGCTTTTTCCACCAGAATTTCGGTATCAGGACGAGGAATCAGCGTGCCTGCTGAAACATTTAACGGCAACGACCAAAACTCTTTTTCACCGAGAAGATAAGCGATGGGTTCACCTTGCAAACGGCGGGATAAAAGTGCGGTCAGTTTTTCTTGTGTTTTTTCATCCAGCTGCGTCTCACCAAAAGCCAAAATAAATGCACGCGATTTTTTTGTTACAAATTGCAATAACACTTGTGCATCGGTTTTACCATTTTCAGTGGGATTAGCTTGATTTAACGCTTGCGCGGCTTGTTGCAGCCATTGTTGGTAGTTCATGTTTGTTTAATAAAAATGAACGAGCCGTTAAGCTCGTTCTCTCGTTAATTCTGTTCGGACAATGCCGCCAACTGATCCGCCTGATATTCGGTGATAATCGGCTGAATCAAGTCGTCAATTTTACCGTTCATCACTTCATCTAAGCGATAAATTGTCAGGTTAATGCGGTGATCAGTCACACGCCCTTGTGGGTAGTTGTAGGTGCGAATCTTGTCAGAACGGTCACCGGAACCCAAAAGGTTACGACGGGTATCCGCCTGCTCTTGCGCCAATTTTTCTTGTTCTTGCTGCACTAAGCGAGAAGCAAGCACGGACAAGGCTTTGGCTTTATTTTTATGTTGCGAACGTTCATCCTGACATTCCACCACCATACCGGTTGGAATATGGGTAATACGCACAGCAGAATCGGTTTTATTGATGTGCTGACCACCCGCACCGGAGGCTCGATAGGTATCAATACGCAAATCTGACGGGTTAATTTCCGGCATTTCTGATTCCGGCAATTCCGGCATCACCGCAACAGTACACGCAGAGGTATGAATACGCCCTTGAGACTCAGTTTTCGGTACACGTTGTACACGGTGACCGCCTGATTCAAATTTTAATTGACCATAGGCACCATCGCCGCTCACAAGGGCAATAATTTCTTTAAATCCGCCCTGCTCGCTTTCGTTTTCACTCAGCACTTCAATGCGCCAGCGTTTGGTTTCCGCATAACGGCTATACATACGGAAAAGATCGCCGGCGAAAATCCCAGCTTCATCACCACCGGTACCGGCACGGATTTCAAGGTAGCAGTTATATTCGTCGTTCGGATCTTTCGGTAATAAGAGAATTTGTAAATGCTGCTCAACTTGTTCCAGTTCGGCTTTGGATTCTTCAATCTCCATCTGTGCCATTTCTTTCATTTCCGGATCGTCAAGCAGGAGCTGCGCTTCTTCTAAATTGGCATTAAGCTGATTCCAACGGCTAAAACTTTTCACCACGTCTTCAAGTTGCGAATACTCTTTGGAATAGGCTCTGAATTTATCTTGATCACTAATGACCGAAGCATCGCCTAGCAATGCTTCAAGCTCTTCATAACGTTCTTTTAAGCTATCTAATTTATTGATAATAGAGGGTTTCATTCTTTAACCTTCGACGGAAAATGGAAAGGGAAATAAAAAATCGGGACATTCTAGCACAGAATCGGCTGGTTGTTGAACTTTACAAATAAAGAAAGGCGCTGTTAATGAACATGAGCGCCTTCCAAAAGGGATTTTAAGCCTCTGTTTAGGCGACTTTACACATACTCTACGTCAATAATTTCAAATTCAACCACGCCACCCGGTGTCGTGATATTCACCACATCATCCACTTCTTTGCCGACCAATCCCCGAGCAATCGGTGAATTCACCGAAATCAAGCCGTTTTTAATATCCGCTTCATCATCACCCACAATGCGGTAAGTCACTTCATCTTCCGTATCGGTATTAACTAACACCACCGTCGCACCAAAAATCACTTTGCCGTTATTCGGGATTTTAGTGATATCAATAATTTGGCAGTTCGCAAGCTTGCCTTCAATTTCCTGAATTCGCCCCTCGCAGAATCCTTGCTGCTCACGGGCGGCATGATATTCCGCATTTTCTTTTAAGTCGCCGTGTTCGCGCGCTTCTGCAATGGCTTTGATGATTTCCGGGCGGCGTTCGTTCTTTAAATATTCCAGCTCTTTGCGTAAAAGTTCTGCACCTCGAACCGTCATGGGAATTTGTTGCATATAAGACTTTCCTTAATTTAGATAAAGAAAAACTGTGGGATCGTCATGATCCCCCAGTATAAATTAATCATGTTGCGAGAAAACTTTACTCTCGTCTATTCGAGTACTATTATTGTTCGTCTTATTAAAAATAGCAACAACAAGTCCGAATTATGTCTATGTTTTCACCACGCCGATACTTTTCAAAAACCGTTTTATTTCTCACCCTAACCGCCTCCGTACACAGCTTTGCTGATGTCGATTTAACGCCACATCTCGGCAACTTGCCTGAAGGCGCCAATCTCGCATTTATCGCTAAAAACCTACACCAAGATAAAATTGTCGCCGATTATCACGGGCAAACCTTCATGTTGCCGGCCAGCACACAAAAAGTCTTCACCGCATTAGCGGCAAAACTCGCCCTTGGCGATTCGTTTCAATTTCAGACCGCACTTTTAACCAACGGAGACATTCAAAACGGACAATTAAACGGCGATTTAATCGTCCGTTTCACCGGCGATCCCGATTTAACCAGTGGACAACTTTTTAATTTATTATCAGAACTGAAAAAGCAAAATATCAGTAAAATCACCGGCAATCTCATTTTAGACACCTCCGTATTCACCAGCCATGATCGCGGCTTAGGTTGGATTTGGAACGATTTAACCATGTGTTTTAATGCCCCGCCGGCGGCCGTAAACATTGATAATAACTGCTTTTATGTAGATATTGACGCCAACCAACCGCCCGGTGAGCTGGTGAAATTTAACGTGCCGTCACAATATCCGATACAAGTGTTCGGACAGGTTTATGTGGCAGATAAAGACGAAGCGCCTTATTGCCAATTAGATGCCTTAGTGCATGACAATAACCGCTATCAAGTAAAAGGCTGTTTAGCACGCCAAGCGAAACCCTTCGGGTTAAGTTTTGCCGTGCAAGATCCTAATGCCTTTGCGGCAGCGATCATTGAACGTCAGCTCAAACGCCTTAACATTGAATTTAACGGACAAGTACAACAACCCTATCGCCAACAACAAGGGCAAGTATTAGCACAACATTTCTCTAAGCCGTTGCCCGATCTCATCAAAAAAATGATGAAAAAATCCGACAACCAAATCGCCGATGCCTTGTTCCGCACGATTGCCTATCAGCAATACAAACGCCCGGCGTCTTTCCAGCTAGGCACATTAGCCATGAAACACGTCTTGGCACAAGTGGGGATTAAATTCGGCAACAGCATTATCGCCGACGGCTCAGGCTTATCCCGTCACAACCTCATCGCACCGCAAACCATGTTACAGGTGTTGGATTACATCGCGAAAAATGAAGAAACGTTGCATCTATTAGACAGCTTCCCTGTCGCCGGTGTGGACGGCACATTAAGTGGACGTGGCTCTTTAATCAATCCGCCATTAGTCAAAAACGTCATGGCCAAAACCGGCGCATTAAAAGGCGTTTATAATCTGGCAGGTTATCTCACCAATGCGCGCGGCGAAAAAATCGCCTTCGTTCAATTTATCAACGGCTACTCCACCGGCGATCTTGAAAGCAAAACCAAGCGTGCGCCATTGGTACAATTTGAAAGCGGCGTATATAACGCCTTATATCAAGATTGATTTTGCCGAATTGAAGCAAGAAAAACACCGCAAAAAACGACCGCACTTTTGTTATAATTACACGCCCTACTTTCTTTAATCAGTTATAACATCCGTGCAATCAAATCGTTTTGCGGCCAGTATGTTGGTTATCGGCTGTATCTTATTTGGACTCGGTAGCCTTATCGTTAAATTTGTTCCCGTTGGCGCCTATGCTATCGCCTTTTGGCGGTTGCTAATTGCATCAGGAATTTTTTGGCTTTTAATGAAACTTTATCGTAAGCCCTTGCCAAAACAACCTAAAGCTTTATTTTGGGCAATCGCTTCAGGCGTATTTCTCGCATTTGATTTAGCCTTTTGGCATGAAAGCATTTACGCTGTCGGACCGGGTATTTCCACCCTATTAAACAGCTTACAAATTTTCTTTTTAGCATTTATTGGTTGGCTGTTTTTTCAAGAACAGCAAAGTAAATTACAGCTTGCAAGCCTGCTTATCGCAACGTTCGGTGTAGTGCTTATTGCCAGTCCCGAACTGCAACATAACATCGAAGCGGGTTATGGTATTTTTATCGGATTACTTTCCGGCGCCTGCCTCGCCGCATCCATGGCATCGATTCGCCAAGTACACCGCATTGAACCGATTTCCATTTTTCCACTCATGTGGCTTATCAGTATTAGCGGTGCCTCCGCATTAATTCTACCGGCACTGATATTCAACGGCGACTCCCTTTATCCAATGACTCTCACAGACATCGGTTTAATTCTGATCTACGGCGTTGTTATGCAATGCATCGCCTGGGGCATGATTGCCTACACTATCCCTTTGCTCAGTCTAGGCTTAACCGGATTATTGTTACTTTCCGAACCTGTCGCTGCACTCGTTATCGACGCATTTTTACTGCACAAATCTATTAACGTATGGCAATGGATCGGTGCTTTTTTGACCTTAGTCGCGATTTATTTGGGATCGTTAAAAAACACCTAAAAAACGACCGCACTTTATGCCACAAAACGCTGCAATCGTTTACGTTAGAGGGGGGAAATGGTAGAATGCGCCACGGTTTTACGATAGCGCATAAAATCATTTAAAAGTGTGATTGAAATTTACAAGATTTTTGATGATTTGGATCGCATTCAGTATATAGGCTAAGTATATTTATGCTCATTGATAGTGAATTTGACATCAGAACTGCTTTATTAACACATAAAAACCTTTCACCTCTAACATCTATAGAAGAAGATAGATTAAAAAAAATTCAAAGCTTAGATGTCCGTGGATTTTCCGAGGCAGATGTTAGAGAAGAGATAATTACTCCTATTCTAGAAATTTTAGGATATAGAAAAGGTCAGTATTCGTCCTTAGATCGCGAAAAACACTTGAAATTCTTTGATGACAACAAGAGGAAACAAAAAGACAAGTTTATTGATTATAGTGCAACTCTTTGGAAAGAGTCATTTTGGATCTTAGAAGCAAAAAAGCCACTATATAAAGATAGTTTTTCATTTGAACATTTTCAACAAGCTCTCATTTATGCTGTACACCCGGAAATTAACGCGGCAATTATGGTCTTATGTGACGGAGTTATTGTTTCTGTTTTTGATAGAGAAGAAAATGTTGAATCTCCTATATTATCATTTAGAGTAAAAGAACTTCTTTTACATATTAATGAACTAAGAAAAATACTCAATCCTGAGCAAATTTGGTATTTTTACAAAAGAAAGGTTCTTCGGGCTATTGATAAAAGTTTTGAAATTGAATTTAATTATAATCGAACTGAAGAGTTTATTGATATCGTAAATCGTCGTTTTACGACAAAAAGAGAACAAATTTGGCAAAATTTCAGAAACTTAAAACTTTCCGAATCTGATAATTTAGAGTTTATAAAATGGTTAAATCACTCTTCATCTCAAGAAATCATTGAAAGTCAGTTTTATTGGGGATTATCAAAACATCATTTATCATTAATTAACAATAGGTTAATTGAACTTTATCTATCTAACGAACCTTTTCTTGTAATGAATACATTATTTCCTGAAGAATACTTTGCTTTCAATGCTAATTTCCACGTAAATAGTTTATCATTCCTACTACAATTATCAGATAAAATAAATAAAATTAACCATTGTCCATCTTGGTTAAAAGATGCCACTAAAGTTCATTCAAATGAAATATATATTGATGAAGTAATCAAGATATTAATTCATCATAATTTAACACATTTTCAAAATGATAGCATTAGGCAGACTATTCTATTACTTAGCTCAAGTTTATTAAGAGTTTCAAAAATTATGTCTGTAATTTTACCAATTAGTAAAATTACAGCTAAGCATAGCCATGCTTTGCAACGATTTTATGATGAAGAACTATCTTGGAGACAGATTACATCTACCATGGAAAGTCATCTAATATCGAACTATACAATTAATGCAAGATTAGCGTTTATAAAATTTATAGAAAGTGTTTTAGGTAAAAATAATCATGATTTTAAGCTTGCAACAGCTCAGCAGGGATTAATTGATTTATGGAAATTGGAAATAGGTTTACTAGAATCAGAGCCTAATTACATAGAATTAGAAAAAGAACTAGAGCTGGGAGAGATTTGGGAGCCTAGATACACAGTAACATTTGACTATCTAGCTCATTACACTATCTGTTTGTTATTAGATAATGATAAGTGGAAAAAATATATAATTGAGACCTATCCAAATGAATTAAATTTACTTAATGCAATGAACTCCTTGGCGATTCAAAAATTAGAATTTCAAACATCAGAACTAAGTGAATCAGATAAAGACACCTTAATAGCCCAAAGACTTTTTTTAGGGCATGAAGATATTTATCAACAACTTAAAAATCTTTACAATCGTGAAAATAACAGCTAAAAGAGAAAACCATGACCAACATCCACAATCATAAAATCCTCATCCTCGACTTTGGTTCCCAATACACCCAACTTATCGCCCGTCGTGTGCGTGAAATTGGTGTGTATTGCGAACTTTGGGCGTGGGATGTGACTGAACAACAAATCCGTGATTTCAACCCAACCGGGATTATTCTTTCCGGTGGTCCGGAAAGCACCACGGAAGAAAACAGCCCACGTGCCCCAGAATATGTTTTTAACGCCGGTGTGCCGGTACTGGGCATTTGCTACGGCATGCAAACCATGGCAATGCAACTTGGCGGTTTAACAGAAACCTCTGATCACCGCGAGTTTGGTTATGCTTCCGTTTTAATGGAAAATGCCACCGCACTTTTCGCCGATCTCAATGACGGCGATAACAAATTGGATGTGTGGATGAGCCATGGCGATAAAGTCACCCGCTTGCCACAAAACTTCCAAGTGACCGGTACAACACCAACTTGTCCGATTGCCGCAATGTCTGATGAAAGCCGCCATTTCTACGGCGTGCAATTCCACCCGGAAGTCACCCACACCAAAAAAGGCTTGGAATTATTAACCAATTTCGTGGTGAACATTTGCGGTTGCGAGACCAAATGGACTGCCGAAAACATCATTGAAGACGCCGTTGCCCGCATTAAAGAGCAAGTAGGCGATGACGAAGTCATTTTAGGCTTATCCGGCGGCGTGGATTCCTCTGTAGTTGCGTTATTATTACATCGCGCCATCGGTAAGAACTTACATTGCGTGTTCGTGGATAACGGTTTATTGCGTTTAAACGAAGGCGATCAAGTGATGGAAATGTTCGGCAATAAATTCGGCTTAAACATCACGCGTGTCGATGCGGAAAGTCGTTTTTTAGGCGAGCTTGCGGGCGTATCTGATCCTGAAGCGAAACGTAAAATTATCGGCAAAGTATTCGTGGACGTATTCGATGATGAGTCGAAAAAACTAACAAAAGTAAAATGGTTAGCACAAGGCACCATTTACCCTGACGTAATCGAATCTGCTGCGAGCAAAACAGGCAAAGCGCATGTGATTAAATCCCACCACAACGTAGGCGGCTTGCCAGATTATATGAAACTCGGCTTAGTCGAACCGCTGCGTGAATTGTTCAAAGATGAAGTGCGCAAAATCGGTCTAGCTTTAGGTTTACCGGCTGAAATGATCAACCGCCACCCATTCCCGGGCCCGGGTTTAGGCGTGCGTGTATTAGGCGAAGTGAAAAAAGAATACTGTGATTTATTACGTCGTGCAGATGCGATCTTTATTGAAGAATTACGCAACAGCGGTTGGTATGAAAAAACCAGCCAAGCCTTCAGCGTATTCTTACCAGTGAAATCTGTCGGCGTCATGGGCGACGGACGTAAATATGACTGGGTGATTTCCTTGCGTGCCGTAGAAACAATCGATTTTATGACCGCACATTGGGCACATTTGCCTTATGATTTATTAGGCAAAGTGTCTAACCGCATTATCAATGAAGTGAACGGTATTTCCCGCGTTGTGTATGACATTAGCGGCAAGCCACCAGCAACGATCGAGTGGGAATAAAAAACCTACATTTTCAAATTTAAACGGCTTGTAACCCTGAGAAATCAGGGTTACTTTTCTATTGAGAGAGATTCTCTCATCGAACGAAAGACAGATAACAATGATCTGCCTACAAGTACTTATTAACCGAACACGTTTTCCAAGTGAGTTTGGTAGTCTGCCAAATATTTTTCTACCTGTGGATTTTTAATTACATCAGTACATAAAAATGTCGGCAAGCGACTCATACCAAGGAATTCATTGAGTTTATGGAAATGCATATATAGCGCATCTACACCTTTGCCTTCGAAAAAATCGCCTTCGCGAGTAAATGCTTCAAGTGGCGCATTCCAAGTGAGCGAAAGCATATGTTTTTTGCCCTGTAACAAGCCTCCGGTGCCATAGCCCTCAGTTGGGTTGACACGATGGCGACCGTCACTTTGATAGAGTTTGCCATGTCCACTGGTCAATACTTCATCGATATATTTTTTCACTGTCCATGGCTCATGCATCCACCAACCGGGCATCTGCCAAATCACGGCATCCATCCAGACAAATTTTTCAACTTCCGTTTCAATATCATACCCGGTATCAATCACCGTTTCTTTGACATGATGCCCCAGCGCAGTCAATACCTCTTTCGCCTTTTGTTGAAGCGTATGATTCAGCTTGCCATGGGAATGACCAAAATCTTTTCCACCGTCTAATAACAAAATGTTCATTTTTCCTCCTAAAATACAAATGATGTCTAAAAAGGAACGCTATTATGCCCCTTTACTTTGTATTTAAAAAGCACAAAATCACAGAATCCGCTTGCCATAAACACATGGTATAAAACTATCACTGCATCCAACGCGTTGTACGAATAATAAGCATGAATAAAAGGATTATTCACAAAAAGTGTAGTGGTTTTGGTGGGTATTTTTATGCGTTTAATGAATTTGGTGGGTTATATTTTCGTACATCAAGATGCACGTTACAGCCTCAACGTGGCGTGCAACCTGTTGCACAAATAAAAGGCGTTAATGAAATAAATTGTTTAAAAAGTGCGGTGGTTTTGATGGATATTTTTATGCGTTTAATGAATTTGGTGGGTTATATTTTCGTGCATCAAGATGCACGCTACGCTCTAAAACGTGACAGTATATTTAATGTCTGACATGACTACTCTTCTTATAATAAAATTTAAGGCTTATTCAGTACTGGTCTGAGAGTAAAAAAGACTTCTACATCATGAAATTCAGGGATTATCTGATCATTAATAATCTCCAACTTATACAAGGTATCCTCAGCAAAATCATGGCAATATCCCTGTTTATACCCTGGGCGCCCAATAATACCCA